>ERZ779922.2-NODE-2-length-242966-cov-12.972793_pt1 | contig 242966 bp, 225 predicted proteins | sample MGYA00511544_ERZ779922 | MGnify/ENA primary metagenome ERZ779922 (study PRJEB29588, sample SAMEA2154516) | human gut metagenome | biome: human gut; feature: human-associated habitat; material: faeces | place: Denmark | collected 2008/2010 ... | reverse complement strand
CTGCGGAACTCGTTTGCTGCGCAAACTCAAACAGTCCTCGGCAAACGCTGCAAGTGCCTTAATTATGGTTTGCCTATTTTTTGAATGTCGCGGCTTCGCCCAAATTCGTAGTTTGATAATTCTTTTCTAAAATTTAACTTGTTGCCGCACTGCTAAAAATTTATTGAGTTCCGATTTCATTGCTGAAAAGTAAGGAATAATTAGTTTATCAGGTAATTTAATAGGTAGAATGTCAGTATACAAATTTATGGCTGATGGCTATAATAATATTTTTTATTATCGTTTATTATGTATTTTCGTCTAATTAAAAAATTAAAAGTACGAGTTAAATGCAATCGCGGCATTAAAAATTTAGCGGCATTTACTAAAAAGCAATAAAAATTTTCCGGTGTTTGAGCGCAGCGAGTTCCGTGGAAATTTTTATTGGTTGCGGTGTGCCGCATGCGGATTTTTTGCTTTAGCAACAAAATTCGTAAATTTTTGCTAGCCGCGTGACTTTTCTTGCTTCGTTCTTTTGGTCAGTCAAAAGAATGAAGATGAATAATAAAGTAAATATAAAATATTAAATGTACATGCAAAGGAGCAAAGCAAAATGAAAAATAAGATGAATAAAAAAGTAAATAAAATAATGATAGAGTAAATGCAAAGATGCAAAAATGAATAAAAGAGTAAATAAAAATGTAATAACTTTATACAAAAACAAAACCTAAAACAAAAATAAAAACAAAAATTAAGCTTCTAAAATAAAAAGGCACGGATTTTACCGCGCCTTTTTATTTTACTTTTTCTGTTTCCTAATCTCCGTTACCGGCACGCCGCCGATGCCCCAGTTATCGGTGTCAACTTCGTCGATAACCACAACCGTGGTGGCGGTGTTTTTGTTCAACACGCGGTGCAGAAGCTCCGTTGCTCCTTCGATAAGCTGCTTTTTCTGCTCCGGCGTTACGTTGCCTTCGCGGGTAATTTTAATGTTAACGTATGGCATGGGCGTCACTCCTTTTTGTTTTATTATAACATGGCATTAAAAATTTTACTTGCTATTTAAAATCCGTTGTGCTATTATTTATCTGCATTCAGGTGCCTTAGGGCAGCATCCTCAGGAGCTGTACCATATAAAGGGCATTAATGCAAAAACAAGGTCGGTAAAACGCTTGGACTTAATTGCCGGGACGTGACGGAATAGTGCATTTATGCGTATTTTGGCGTACTCTGCCCGGAGTGCGCTTTTTTTATGCTTCCGGTTAATCCTTGCAGAAAGGAGTTGTTATGGATTTATCTTTTGGCGTTGCAGGCCCGGGGCGCGTAGGCATGTCGCTGGCAAAGGTGTTTGCCGCTGCGGGGTTAAGCTGCGCCGGTGTTTACGGCGGCACTCATGCCAAAGCAAGGGCGGCTGAACTTGGCGTGCGGCATTTTAATGAGCCTTTGGGGCTTGTTGCTACGGCAGATGTTATTTTTATCTGCGTGCCGGACAGGTTTATTAATGAGGCGGCAGAGAGCATGGCAAAGGCTGCTGCACAAGCCGGGCTTGATGTTTGCGGCAAGTATTTTTACCATGTCAGCGGCAGCGCCGGGCTTGATGAACTTGCCCCGCTTAAAACGCTCGGTGCGGAAACTGGCAGCCTGCATCCGCTTCAGAGCTTTGCGTCGCCCGTAAAAAGCCTTGCGGGAATTGGCATGGCGGTGGACGGCAGCGCAAAGGCGCAGGAGCTTGGTTTTAAACTGGCGCGTCTTTCAGGGGCGGCTGCCTTTAAAGTGCCGCAGAAGGAGCGGGCGCTGTATCACGCGGCGGCGTGCTTTTGCAGTAATTTTACGGTAACGGTTACGGCCCTTGCCGAAAAGCTGCTTTTACGCTGGACGGAGGACGAAGAAACCGCGCACAGGCTGCTTGTGCCGCTTTTAGCCGGTACGGCGGCAAATCTTGCTTCGGCAGAAAATGCAGGTGCGGCGTTAACCGGCCCGATATCGCGCGGGGACGCGGTTACGGTTGCCGGGCATTTAAAAGTTTTGCCGCAGGAGTTTGTGCCTGCCTACTGCGCGCTGGGGCTGGCAACGGTTAAGCTGGCACTCGAAAGCGGGCGCATTACGGAATCCGCAGCGGCGGAAATGACGGAATTATTTACGGAGGCAAATAAATGAAGCAAATTACAACAGCTGTAATAAAGCAAATGAAACAAAACGGCGAGCCGGTAACCATGGTAACGGCGTACGATTACGCCATGGCCAAAAACGTGTGCGAAGCCGGTATTGAAATGATTTTGGTGGGCGATTCGCTGGGCAATGTGGTGCTTGGGTATAACAGCACCGTGCCGGTAACGATGGATGAGATGATTCACCATACCAAAGCCGTTATGCGCGCGGCGCAGGGAAGCGGCACAATGGTTGTGGGCGATATGCCTTTTATGAGCTATCAGGCAAGCGTGGTGGACGGCATGTACAACGCTGCCCGTTTTTTGAAGGAAACCGGCTGCGCGGCAGTAAAGCTTGAAGGCGGCGCGGAAGTGTGCGGACTGGTGCAGAAACTTACGCAGGCAGGCATACCGGTTGTGGGGCATATTGGGCTTACGCCGCAATCGGTAAACCAGCTGGGCGGCTTTAAGGTGCAGGGCAAAAGTGCGGAAGCAGCGCAGAAGCTTTTGGACGACGCCCGCGCACTGGAACAGGCAGGCGCGTTTGCCATTGTGCTTGAATGTGTGCCTGAAGCACTGGCGGCAAAGGTTACGGAAAGCCTTAAAACGGCGGCAACCATCGGCATCGGCGCAGGCAAATACTGCGACGGGCAGGTGCTGGTATGCAATGACCTTTTAGGCTATACCGATGGTTTTTGCCCGAAATTTGTTAAGCGCTACGCTGATTTGCACAGCGAAATGACGGCGGCGTTTAAAGCCTACGCGGCAGATGTAAAAGCACGCAGCTTCCCCGCGGCGGAGCATACTTTTAAAATAGACGACGAAGTTTTGGAAAAACTGTACTGATAAAGGAGAACGCAAAATGAAACTTTGCAGAACAACCGCGGAACTCCGCGAAGAAATTGCGCTTGCCAAAACGGCAGGCAAAACCATCGGCCTTGTGCCGACCATGGGTGCGCTGCACGAAGGGCACGCTTCACTTATTAAAGCGGCGGCAATGGAAAACGAACTTGTTGTGGTAAGCGTGTTTGTAAACCCCACGCAGTTTGGACCTAACGAAGATTTGGACGCTTACCCCCGCACGCTTGACGCCGACTGCAAACTGGCGGAAAGCTGCGGCGCGGACATTGTTTTTGCGCCTACGCCTGCCGAAATGTACCCCAGCGAGGATATGACCTGGGTAGAAGTTACCGGCGATATTACCAAAGTGCTGTGCGGGCGCACAAGGCCCATTCACTTCCGCGGTGTAACAACGGTTGTTGCCAAGCTGTTTAACCTGGCCCAGCCTGACCACGCTTATTTTGGGCAGAAGGACGCCCAGCAGGCAGAGGTTTTAAAACGCATGGTTAAAGATTTGTTCTTTAACGTAAAGCTGCGCATTATGCCCATTGTGCGCGAGGCGGACGGGCTTGCCAAATCTTCGCGCAACACATATTTATCAAAAAGCGAGCGTGCGGCGGCGGTAATTTTAAACAGCAGCCTTGAAACCGCCTCCATGCTTTTTAAAGCGGGCGAGCGCAGCAGCCAAAAACTGGTGGAGGGCGTTAAAAAACTTATCGGCGACGAGCCCATGGCACAGATTGATTATGTGGAAATATACGCACTGCCGGGGCTTACGCCTGCGCCGGAGGTTTTAACCAAAGGGCAGTATCTTTTGGCGCTTGCCGTAAAATTTGGCACCACGCGCCTTATTGACAACGTAATTTTGGAGGTAGAATAAATGCTTTACACGATAATGCACGGCAAAATTCATCGCGCAACGGTAACGGAAGCCAATCTTGAATACATGGGCAGCGTTACAATAGACAGCGAACTTATGGAAATGGCAGGCATTTTGCCGGGCGAGCGCGTGCAGATTGTAGACAACAACAACGGCGCGCGCCTTGAAACCTACACCATTGCTGGTGCACCGGGCAGCGGCGTAATTTGCCTTAACGGTGCGGCAGCACGCCTTGTACAGCCGGGCGACAAGGTTATTATTATGGCTTACGCGCAGATGACGGAAGAAGAAGCGCGCCGCTGCGAGCCGAAGGTTGTAATGGTGGACGAAGCCAACAAACCGCTGAAAGTGCGCGGCACGGAACTGGAAAGAGAAATTGGCTGACGGCGCTTTGCCATTAGGCAATAAAATAAGAAAATATACTGCAGAAAAATAAAATCTCAAACGGGCTGCAGCGTGGGCAGTTTTGGTTAACTGCCTTGCGGTGCGGCCTGTTTTGTTTAAACTTTAAACCATGTTTTTATTAAAAATAATATAAAGTTTAAGTTAACACTAAAATTAGATTGACAAAAAACTTAAAATTAAATATCTTATAAGTAAGAATTGTGCAAAATATTTTTCACATAAGTAAATCACCTTTGAAGATTGTTTTATTTTAATAATAAATTGCAGATTTTATTAATAGAAGTATCAAAATAAAATCATTGTTATATTAAAAATTTTAAAGCATCGCTTTAAAAGCGCAAAGGAAGTGGAAATGATGGCAAAGACAGTAGTCTTTATTGATTCTGAGGTTGGCATTGCCGATAAGAAAATTTATGACCTTGGAGCAATACGTGACAGCAATGTTTGTTTTCATTCCGCTTCGATAAATAATTTTTGCGATTTTATAAGCGGTGCTGATTTTTTGTGCGGGCATAATATAATTCATCATGACCTAAAATATATTGAAGCTGCTGCCGGAAGAAAGATAAGCAGCAAAGTAATAGATACGCTCTATCTTTCGCCGCTGCTTTTCCCGAAACGGCCGTATCACGCTTTATTAAAAGATGATAAATTACAGACAGATGAATTAAACAATCCTTTAAATGACAGCAAAAAAGCACAGCAATTATTTTATGATGAGGTAAATGCTTTTATTGCCTTGTCATTAAAAATGAAGCAGATTTTTTATTGTCTGCTGCATGATGCAGTGGAATTTGAAGCTTTTTTTGAATACATAGATTTTTACTGTGCCGTTAATGACGCAGAAACTTTGATTAAGAGTGAATTTGCCGGGAAAATTTGTGAAAATGCAGACCTTAAAACGCTTATTGCAGGAAATAAAATAGAACTTGCATATGTGCTTGCACTGATTTCTTCCGATGACTGTCATTCTATAACCCCGCCATGGCTTATGCATAATTTCCCGAAAATTGAAAATGTAATTAAGTTATTGTGCAATACTCCATGTGCTGAAGGCTGTGGCTATTGCCAAAACAAACTCAACATTCATAAAAGTTTAAAAGAAATTTTTGGTTATGACAGTTTCAGAACTTATAATGGTGAACCGCTTCAAGAAATGGCGGCACAGGCGGCTGTGGACGGTAAATCACTCTTAGCGGTATTTCCTACCGGCGGCGGTAAGTCTATAACTTTTCAGCTTCCGGCACTTATGGCGGGCAAAGCTGTACATGGTTTAACTGTTGTTATATCGCCGCTGCTTTCTTTAATGAAAGACCAGGTTGATAATTTATATAATACCGGCGTACTTGAAGCCGTAAGCATTAACGGGCTGCTTTCACCGGTAGAAAGAGCGGATGCCCTTGAACGTCTGGCTGACGGTTCGGTAAATATTTTATATATTGCACCGGAATCTTTGCGTTCACGCACAATAGAAAAAATACTTCTTAAACGTAATATTGTCCGTTTTGTAATTGATGAAGCCCATTGCTTTTCTGCTTGGGGGCAGGATTTCAGGGTTGATTATTTATATATAGGCGAATTTATAAGTGAACTCCAGCGCCAGAAAGTTTCACAGATGCCCATACCTGTTTCCTGTTTTACAGCAACGGCAAAACCTAAAGTAATAAGTGATATTTGCGATTATTTTAAGAAAACTCTGGATTTGGACCTTGTTCTTTACGCATCATCGGCAACGCGTGAAAATTTACAGTATACTGTTTTATATAAAGAAACGGATGAAGAAAAATATAATGCTCTGCGCAGGCTTTTGGAACAAAAAAATTGCCCTACCATAGTTTATGTTTCCAGAACAAGGCGTACAAGAGAATTGGCTGAGCGTCTTTCAAAAGATGGGTTCCCGGCATGCCCTTTTAACGGTAAGATGGACCCGGCTGATAAAATCGCCAATCAGGAAGCGTTTATAACTAATAAAATAAAGGTAATTGTAGCAACGTCTGCTTTTGGCATGGGCGTTGATAAAAAAGACGTTAAACTCGTAGTTCATTATGACATATCAAGTTCACTGGAAGATTATGTTCAGGAAGCCGGTCGTGCCGGCCGCGACCCTTCCATGCAGGCAGATTGCTATGTTCTTTATAATGATAGTGATTTGGACAAGCATTTTATTTTGCTGAACCAGACCAAGCTCAGCATTAGTGAGATACAGCAGGTATGGAAAGCCATTAAGGATATGACAAAACTTCGCCCGCGCGTTTGCTGCTCGGCACTGGAAATTGCCCGGCAGGCAGGGTGGGATAATTCCGTTACTGATGTTGAAACAAGAGTAAAAACAGCAATTTCTGCGCTTGAAAATGCTGGTTATATTAAACGCGGCAAAAATATGCCGCGCATATACGCAACAAGTATTTTGGCAAGTGATATGAATGAAGCTGCCAGGCGTATAGAAGCTTCTCCGCTTTTTACAGAACCGCAGCGCTTAAATGCCAAACGCATAGTTAAGTCGCTTATTTCAAGCAGAAGCATTGCCAAAGCCGGTAACGACGATGCGGAATCGCGTGTCGATTATCTTGCCGATATTCTTGGTTTGACCAAAGAAGAAGTAATTACTGCCGTTAATTTAATGCGGCGTGAAGGCATTTTAGCCGATACGCTGGATATGTCTGCCTATATTTTGGCGACCGAAAAAGAAAACAGGGCTGTCAATTTGCTTGAACGTTTTGCAAAACTGGAATTATTTTTTGTGGAACAGCTAAAAGACGATGTGTGCGAATTTAACCTTAAAGAATTAAACGAACAGGCAGAGCAGCGGCGGCTGGCGGGGGCAAACGTAAAAAATTTCCGCACGCTTATTTATTACTATACAATTAAAAAGTATATTCAAAAAAATGAATGGAAAGCTGCACAGGCAGTACAAATACTGCCGCTTATCAGCGTTGAAAAATTAAAAGATAAAATTGATACCAGAATAGATATTTGCAGGTTTGTATTAAAAGAACTTTTTGCTAAAGCAGCAAAGCCTGTCTATGACGGTGAAGAAATGAAACCGGTAGAGTTTTCGCTTGTCGGTTTGTTTAATGCGTATAAAGAACATCAGCAAATGGACTTAACTGCTAAAGAAGTATCTCTGCATGATGTTGAGGACGCATTGCTGTACCTTTCAAAAATAGAAGCATTAAGGCTTGAAGGCGGCTTTTTGGTTCTTTACAACAGTATGGAAATTGAACGCTGCATAATGGATAATAAAATAAAGTATAAAATTGCCGATTACCGTTATCTTGATGAATTTTACAAACAAAGAATTCAGCAGATTCATATTATAGGTGAATATGCCAATTTGATGGTGCGTGATTATAAATCTGCACTGCAATTTGTAAAAGATTATTTTCAGATAGATTTTCAGAAGTTCATTAAAAAATATTTTGCCGGTGAACGTGAAAATGAAATAAACCGTAACATTACGCCTAAAAAATACAGGCAGTTATTTTACGGTTTATCTGCTGTGCAGTCGCAAATTATTAATGATGCCGATTCTCCGTATATTGTTGTGGCAGCAGGTCCTGGCAGCGGCAAAACACGAGTTTTAGTACATAAACTTGCTTCACTGATAATATTGGAATCCGTAAAATCGGAGCAGCTTTTAATGCTGACATTTTCAAGAGCTGCGGCTACGGAATTTAAAAAACGCCTTGTTGAATTAATAGGCAATGCAGCAAATTATGTGGAAATAAAAACTTTTCATTCATATTGTTTTGACCTTCTTGGAAAAATCGGCAGGCTTGAGGGCGCAGACAATATTGTAAAAAATGCCGTGGAATTAATCCGCAGCGGCGAAGTTGAACGAAGTAAAATCAGCAAAAGCGTGCTTGTAATTGATGAAGCACAGGACATGGACGAAAATGAATTTAACCTGGTACGCGCTTTAATAGATAATAATGATAATATGCGAGTGATAGCGGTAGGCGATGACGACCAGAATATTTATGAATTCCGCGGTTCAAATTCCGAATATCTGAAATCTTTAATAAAAGATTATGGTGCCGTGAGATATGAAATGGTGGAAAATTACCGCAGTAAACCGGCAATTGTGGAACTTGGCAACGCTTTTGCGGCAACGATACATAACAGGATGAAAAATTCGCTTATTCATTCTGTGCAAAAAGAAAAAGGCAGAGTTGTTATTACGCATCATAGCGGCAGAAACATGGAAGAAGCCGTAGTGAAGCAGATTGCAGAAACACGCGGCAATGGCAGGTGCTGTGTACTGACTAATACCAATGATGAAGCATTACAGCTTTTAGGAATGCTTCTGAAAAAGGGTATCAGGGCTAAACTTATACAATCAATTGATGGATTTTATCTTTATAATTTGGCGGAAATACGTTACTTTTTAAAACAAATAGAAAATGCTGCTCCGCATGCCGTTAAAATTTCTGACACGATTTGGGAAAAAGCGGCAGATAAGTTATTTAAAACTTATGCAGGCAGCAGCTGCCTTGAAATTTGCAGAAACCTGCTTCGTGATTTTGAAACGGTTAATCCGGATAAGTATTACAATGATTTGTTGGAGTTCATCAAAGAATCAAGTTATGAAGATTTTTATGATGACGAAACAGAAGCTGTGTATGTATCTACTATCCATAAAGCCAAAGGCAGAGAGTTTGATGCTGTTTACATGATGCTTAACGGCAATAATGCTTCAACTGATGAAGAAAAGCGCATTTTGTATGTTGGCATGACAAGGGCTAAAAATGAACTGTATATTCATAGCAATACGAAATTATTTTCTGCATATAATTTGCCTGATGTAGAGCATTGCTATGATAAAGTTGTTTATAGTAAACCCTTGAAAATTTCATTGCAGATGACACATAAAGATGTGTTCCTTGATTATTTTAAGAATAAAAAGCAGTTTATTTTTAAACTCCGCAGCGGCAGTAAACTTTTAATTAACGGCATGTATCTATGCGCGCAAATTGAAGGGAAAAATATGCCTGTTGTAAAATTTTCCAAAGCATTTTTTGAAAAAATACAAAATTTGCAGAAGAAAGGTTATATGCCTTATGCTGCCGAAGTACGGTTTATAGTTGCATGGATGGGCAAAGAAGATACTGAAGAAACAGCAGTTATTTTGCCTGATATTTATTTAAAACGAAACAAATAAATAAAAACGCCTGTGTAATTAATATACAGGCGTTTTTGTTATTATTAAGCTATTTTTGAACAGATAAATTTGGTGTATTTACTGTATGGCTTTTGCCATTTAAAAGGTATAAATTACAAAATAAAATTACTGCTGTAAATGCTGCAAGCAGCACCAGCGCATGGGCGGTGCCGGTCTGCGTGCCTGCCGCTCCGGCAGATGCGTTTTGCGCTGCTGCAACAATGCTGGCGCATATTGAAGTGCCAAGGGCGCCGGAAAGCGGCTGCAGGGTATTAATTACAGCGTTGCCGGAGGCTGAATCATCTGCTGATAGGCAGCGTATAGCGCAGAGCGTAACGGTAGGTATCGAAGCAGCCTGCCCAAAGGCAAAAAAAGTGTACAGCACGGCAAATAAAGTGTTGCTGATATCGGGCGTAAGCCACGCCATGGCAGAAACAGAGCCTAACATTAAAATGCTGCCGCCCAAAACCGGCAGTGCGGCTCCGCAGCGGTCAAGCACACGCCCGGCTGATGGCGTTACCAAAATGCCAAGTATGCAGCCTGGCAGCAGCAGGCAGCCTGCGGTGAAAGCATCGGCGCCGAAAACAAGCTGGGCGTAATTGGGAATTAAAAAGCCAAGCCCGAGTACCGTAAAATAAATAAAAACCATAGCGGCAGCACCGCTGTTAAAACGGCTGCTGCGGAAAATTTTTACGTTTATTACAGGCGTAAGGCTTGTAAGCGAGCGGCGGTAAAATAAGGCAAGCAGCACAGCGCTTATAAGAAGCGGGACTGTTACCGCGGCACTTAGCCAGCCTGCCTGTGTATGCGCTGTGGCTGTAATAAACAGTGCAAAACCAACAGCCATTAAAAGGTAATTGCTCCATTCAAAGCGGGTGTGTTTGAGCTGCGGATTTGCAGGTACGGTTAAAAGCCCGGCTATCAGCGAAAGCAGCAGCAAGGGCAGCATAAACACAAAAATAAGCCGCCAGCCCCACAAAGTTATAATAAGCCCGCCTGCAAAAGGGCCCACTACCGGTGCCATGGCAGTTATCATGCAGGCAACGCCCATCATAAAGCCGGTTTTTTGAGCAGGTACTTCTTCAAGAACCAGGTTAAACATCAGCGGCAGGGCTATGCCTGTGCCAAGCCCTTGTACTATGCGGCCGGTAAGCAGCAGAGCAAAGCTTGGTGCGGTGCAGCATAACACAGTGCCGGTTATAAAAAAGGTTTCTGCCGCTATAAAAAGCCGCTTATGGCTGAAATTATTTTTCAGCCAGCCGGATGCGGGCACAATTATGGCAAGCATCAGCAGATAACCTGTGGTAAGCCACTGCACGGCGGCAGTACCAATGCCAAATTCACGCATTAGCGTCGGAAAGGTAATGTTCATGGCGGTTTCGGCAACTACTCCGGCAAAGGCCATAATACCGGCAGAAATTATTGCCGTTACAAGCTTGGGTGTTAATTGTTTATCTTTTTGCATGTATGTCACCTCGAAAGTTACATATAATAATTACCTAAAGCAACTATATTGGTAATTATATAGGCATTGACGTATATTGTCAATGCCTGCTGCAATTTAGGGCTTGGGCGGTTCGCTGTTTTTTAAAGCTGCATAAAAGCTGCGTATCGTTTTAGCGGCGCAGATAAGGTCATCGGGCTTAATGCCTGCTAACTGGCTGCTTACCCAGTTGTGGTAGCGTTTAACATAAAAATCGCAGCAGCTTTTACCTTTATTTGTAAGGGCAACGTAAGTAACACGCCCGTCGGTTGCGCTGCCTGCTTTTTGGGCATACCCTGCGGCGGCAAGCTCTGATACAAGCCGGGTAATGCTCGGACGCGTTACGTGCAGCGCAGTGCTGATGTCGCTTATTTTAACCAGCCCGTTTTTTTCTTCAAGCTGGGAAATGGTGTCGATAATCTGTATATGGCGCGGTGTTAAACCCTGCGGCAGCGGCGGCAGAAGTTCCAGTATTTTTTTGGCGTCGCGGCAGCAGTCGAAAAAATCTTTAATTAAAGCGGTATCCATTAGAAACCCTCCGTAATTGTTTGTAAAAATTATATAACAAAAGGCGCTGCAAGGCAATTTGCGCCGCCGATTTAAACGCTGTATAATAATTTTCGGAGGGGATTTTATGCAGTACGAACTGGTGCGCAGCAACAGGCGCACTTTGGCAATAACAATAGACGGCAGCGGCAGGTGCGTGGTGCGCGCGCCCATGCGGATGCCTATGGCAGAAATTAAAAAATTTATAGAAGAAAAGCGCAGCTGGATTGAAAACAAGCTGTGCGAAATAGAGTTAAAAACAGAACTTGCCCCGCGCGAGCCGGAGTTTAAAGAAGGCGCGGAGTGGGTGATAGCAGGCAATCGCGTGCGCATTAAATTTATTGCAGGCGCTGCGAAGGACTATGCGAAGCTTGCGCCGGACGAATTTATTTGCAGCAAAAAACTGGGGCGTCCCGGGCTGATTAAGTTTTTGCGCGGCTTTGCTAGGGATTTGTTTTACTGGCGCGTTGATAAATATGCGCAGGTAATTGGCGTAAAGCCTTTGGGGGTAAAGGTATCGGAAGCACAGGCAAGATGGGGCTCGTGCAGTGCGCAGAACGTGCTGAATTTTTCGTGGCGGCTTATTTTTGCACCGCCCGCGCTGATAGATTACGTGGTGGTACACGAATTATGCCATATTGGCTGCATGAACCACAGCCCTGCCTTTTGGCAGAGAGTAGCGGCTGTAATGCCGGATTATAAACAGCGCAGACAGGCATTAAAGCAGCATGGGTATTTGCTGAAGTGGTTCAGGTAAATTATCTTTTTTATTTTTGTTTTCGTCTTTGTATATAGTTTTTATATTTTAATTTACCTTTTTACTCATGTTACTTTCAACATTGTCTTTATCTTTGTATGTAGTTTTTATGTTTTAATTCACTTTTTTATTCATGTTCATTCTTTTGATTGAGCAAAAGAACGAACCAAGAAAACTCACGCGGCTAAAAAAATTTTAAACGCGGTACGCCGAAAGCAATAAAATTTTCCACGGAACTCGCTTCGCTCAAACACCGGGGAAATTTTATTGCTTTTCAGTAAATACCGCTAAATTTTTAATGCCGCGATTTGCGTAATCCGTACTTTTAATTTGCTGATTAGACAGAACGGTGCAATGTGTGAAATAGCAAAGAAAAATTGATTAATATTATCTGTAAAATTGTATAAACAGATAATTGCTTTAAAATTGTCTGCTAAAATAATATTGCATTACTTTCAGATAACAAAATGATTAAATTAGAAATATAAAAAATATTTTTGGTATGGTAACAGGTTAAAATTTTGGAAGCAATAATAGAACTATGAATTTGAACAGAGCCGCGACATTCAAAATAAAGCACTGAAAAAGTACGGATTACGGCAGGACGCGACTTTCCAAAAATAGGATGCTGACTTTTAATAAAAAGGCACTTGCGCAATAGCCGAGGACTGTTTGAGTTTGCGCAGCAAACGAGTTCCGCAGGCGCAGCAAGTGCTATACAAATTTAATACAGTCATCCGTATAATTTTTGGAGGAGCGAAGGCTTTTTGTTACTTTTTGGCCTACAAAAAGTAAGATGAATAATAAAATAAATTAAAACATAAAAACTACATACAAAGACGAAATGTAAATTAAAAGTAACATGAGTAATAAAGTAAATAAAGAACATTGAACGTAAATACAAAAACCTAACCCAAAATCAAAAACCAAAAACCAAAAATTTAAACATAATTTCAAAAACCAAACGTAAAATTAAAAATAATAAAACTTCATAATATAAAAATCTTAAAATCCCGCTTTAACTAAAATATAAAAAATGCTATAATTATACGTCAAGGAGTTTGTAAAATGTCTAAAAAGGTTTTGTTTGGTTTTGATTATACAAACAACGAATTTGTAAAAATAATTTTATATTTGTTTGTCGGCGGCAGCGCCGCGCTGATTGAGTGGGCGTTTTTTTACGTTTTCTCGGAGGCGGCGGGCATAAATTATCTGGCGTCGACGGCGTGCGCTTATTTTTTATCAACGTTGTACCATTATTTTATGTGCAATATTCTGGTATTTACAAGCGGCGTGCGCTATGGCAAAGCCAAAGAAATAAGCCTTGTGTTTTTGGTAAGCGGCATGGGGCTTTTATTTAATCTTATATTAATGTATGTTTTTGTTGGGCTTTTTGCATTGCCGGGGCTGCTTTCAAAAATTGCCGCCACCTGCATTGTGGTGGTATGGAACTATCTGGCGCGCAAAAAGTGGATTTTTTAAGGTGTGATAAAAGTGGAAACCAACGGCGTTGAAATTAAAAATTTTAAAAAGGTTGTTATTATTTACAACCCCAATTCCGGCAAGCAGATTTTTGTGAGCATGCTCTCAAGAGTGCTTGATTTAAAGCGCCGCCTGACGGCGATTATTGGCCCGAACAGGGTGGAGCTTACGGAGCTGCGCGAGTTTAAAAAGCTGACGGACTGGGCCGATAAAATTAAGGAAGAAAAGTACGACTTGGTAATTGTAGCCGGCGGCGATGGTACTTTGCGCGCCATGATTGCCGAGCTTGACCGCAACGGCTATGTGCCGTACATCAGCGTGTTCCCCGCAGGCACGGTAAACCTTGTTGCCAAGGAGTTTGACATGCCTGCCGACCCGGTGCGCTGGATTCAGCGTGTGCGCAAAGGGCGCATTAAACCGGTACGTATCGGCAAGGCCAACGGGCATATCTTTTTAACCGTTGCCGGTATCGGGTTCGATTCCAAAGTTGTGGACAGCGTATCAAGCCTCGAAAAGCGTTTCCTGTCCTCTTTTGCATATGTTGTGCAAAGCGGCGAACTGGTGCGCAAGGAGCTTTTGTTAAGCAACTGGCGTTACAAGTTCCGCGTTAAGTTTGACGGCGACCCCGAATGGTACGAGGCTTCTTCCGTTATCATCGGCAAAAGCCGCTATTACGCGGGGCGTTACAGCCTGTTTAAGGGTGCTGCCATTACCAACGATTATTTTGATGTGGCGCTGTTTACCGGCTGCAAGCGTGCGGACTTTTTAAAATATGCCGCCATGATTTTAATGGAATCGCTGGAGGGCGAGCAGGGCGTTATTGTTAAAAAGGCGCATACGCTTACCATTGAATGCAATGTGGATGGCTTCCCGGCGGAGCTGGACGGCGACGTGGTTACGGCAACGCCGCTTTTAATAGAGATGTATTCCCAAACGGTTAACTTTCTGGCGTAAGGCGGGGCTAAGATGAGAAAACGTTACTGGCTGCTTGTGTTTATGGTTATTGCCTTTGCGGCCGAATATTTTTTGTCGTGGAAATTTTACAGAAGCATAGTGCCTTTCCCGAAAATGGAGTTCTGGTATACCGCAGTAAGCAGCTTTTTGCGCGATGTGCTGCTTTTGGGCGTGGCAGGGCTTTTGTATCTGCGCCGCACGCGTATCCGCGACAGGGTGAAGCGTTATTTTCCGGTAGTTGTAACAGGCGTTTTGTACCTTGGCGTAACGGCGTTTATGGTGCATCAGCTGCGGCTGGACGGCGGCGTTGTAACGGCGCTGGCAATACTTGCCGGGCTTAACAACAATATTTTTGCGGTGCTTGTAACTGCCATGTGCTACCATAAATGGGCAGGGCGCACCATGAAAACGGTGTATTTTGCCGTTTATTTTTTGTCGGCAGTTATTGTAATTTTTGACGCCTTTTATTTTTGGCAAACCAGCATGCACGTGCAGAGCGTGCTTTTTGCCAACCTTAATATATATGCCGTTAAGGGCGTGCTGGCAAGCATGGGCGCGCTTAAGCTTGCGCTTATTGCGGCGGGGCTTCTGGCGCTTGTGCTTTTGTTCCGCGTAAACAAGCCCACCAAAAAGAAACCGAACTTTGTATGGTCGCTGATGTGCGTAGCGGCGTTTTCGCTGGCGCTGAACATTGGCTACATGATGATGGGCAGCCTGAACGGTTATGTAATGAAAGAATACATGGGCATGTGGACGGAGGTTGAAAGCGAAAAAACGCGCGAAGCCTACCGCGATATGCTTACCGTGCCCGTAAACGTAAACTTTTTTGGCAAAATGCTGTTTAATACCGATAAAATCGTCAGCCGCAGCCATATTGAGCAGCGCCCGCTGACGGTGAAGGACGAGCAGGTTTTGCAGGAGCTGGGCATTATGCGCAAGAGCGAAGAAAAGGCGGAGCCGAAAGCAAGCTACGACCGTATTGTAATGCTGGTGCTGGAATCCGTACACCGCGATTACATGCACTATTACAACGAAAACATACCGGCTGAGGCAACGCCCTACCTTGACAGCCTGCTTGAAAAATACCCGCACCTTGACCACTACTATTCTTCGGCAGTGCCTACAACGCAGGGGCTTAACGCAACCTTCCGCTCGCACTTAATTTATGACCCCGACCTGCCGGGCGAAGCGCAGCCTTCCATCTTCCGCAGCGTGCAGCAGGCAGGGTGGCGCGGCATATTTATGAACGCCAGCAGCCAGTATTACAACAACGAGCTGCACGAATACCCCACGCAGTTTGGCATGGCGGAATACTACGCCAAAGAATACCTTGAGGACGCGGGCTACACAGGTGCCAGCGGCTGGGGCTACCACAACGACGTTATGTATGCCGAAGCGCTGAACCTGCTTGAAAAAGGGCAAAAAAATAACGATAAAATGCTGCTGGTTGTTAAAACGCTGGATATGCACCAGCCGTATCCGTACTACGGCACTGCCTACGGCGATATGCCGGAAGGCGTACGCGACAACAAATACGTTACCGTGCGCGGCATTTACTGGGTAAACCTCACCATTCAAAACTTCTTTAAAGAAGCGTCACGCCGCGGGCTGATGGATGACCGCACGCTGTTTGTAATAACCAGTGACCATAATCCGCACAGCGGCGGCGAATATATGGAACTGGTGACGGATGAACGCTCGCGCCGCAGCATTGCGCCGATACCATTGATTTTTATAGGCAAAAATTTAGCGCCGTTTGCACTTTTAGACGAAGAACAGTACGCTTCTCAGATTGACCTTGCGCCGACGCTTTTGGCCTTGGGCGGCATTACGGTGCCGGAAGAATTTATGGGACGCAACTTTTTGCAGTATGCACCCTTGCCGTATGCGCTGGGTTATTTTGGCGGCAAAGCGTATTATTACAACGAAGATTTTTCGTTTGAGGACAAAATGGACGAGCCGGAGCAGGACCGTTACTGCGACGCGCTTACCAATTATATTATTCATGAATATGCAGCCCGCCATTTAAAATACGGCGGGCAGTAAAAATGCAATAACCCCTTGCAGTTTTTAGCAGGGGGTTATTTATTGCCGTATGTAATTTGACAAGAATTTTTGGTTTAGTATAATATAAGAAAGAGACAGCCGGTGGTGGTGCGTCGGCTTACCCTCAAAATAGTATATGTGAAAGGAAGCCGCGTGCAGCCATTGTGAGTATGCGGCTTATTTCATTTAGCAGCTTTATTTTGTTTGACAAGGAAAATTACTTTGATATAATATAAGAAAGAGATAATCTGATGTGTCCGCGTCAGTTCTCTCCTTGATAATTTTAAGTTATTGAAAGAAAGACTGCCGCTTGACCGTGGTGGTCTTATTTCATTTTATAAGTAAAGTTACTTACAGGCAGAAATAATGGTTGCAACAAGTATGCCAAAAGCTATCATTAAAGATAAAGCCTCGTAAACTTTCATGCATGCCACCTCCCCGCTATGCGGAGAAAAACCGACCATCAGATTATCTCATAAAAAAGATTATAACACAAAAACATATTTAATAAAAGCAAACAGCCGGTGAATTTTCACCGGCTGAAATTTTTTGCTGGGGTTTATGTTTGGGACTGATAGTTTTATTATAAACATATACCATCGTTTTATCGGGAACTATGTAAAAATGATGGAAGGAATTGATAAAAAGTTGAATTCAATCAAAACTCAATTGAGTGCAATAAATAATAAATATTGATTAAATATCAAAAGAATGGTATAATTAAAATAAGCAGTAACAGATATTATGTTTGTAAAGAAGGGGGCGGAAATTATGCTGTTTACTTTTGAGGACGCTTTACAGATTCACCATGCCAAATGTGAGAAGATTGAGGTTTATAAACTGGTAAACCCGGCGGAAGCATGGGCCGGTTTTGGCGTAACGGCTATTTGCCCTACTGATGATTTTTACAGTGATGATGAGCTGGTGGCTTTCGATTCTTTCGACCGCACGGCTTACGAAGAAAAAATCAGCAAAGGCCCTTCCGCCTTGCCGGACAAGGCTTTTCCGGTGCTTGTGATTGTAAGGGCAGAACGTGAAGGTTAAGTTAATATGGCATAATAAAAACTCCGCGGCTTTTGCTGCGGAGTTTTGCTGTTACGCTTAAATTCATTCTGCTTTGGCGGCGTGGCCGTTTAAAAAGTAATCTACTATTATCGAGGTCAGTTCCGAGTTATCCATGGTGCTGTTTATTACATGGAAGACGCCGTTGGCAATGCCTGCAAACAGGTGGTAGGCGCCAAAAATTGCTTCGGATGTTAATTTACTCGTCGGGTCGGGCACGGTAAATATCTGCTGCGAAGGGGTGTATTTTAAGTAGCCGCTTTCCTGCCCGTCCTGCAAAATTGCTGCCAGTACGTATACTTCCTCCCACAAAATTTTGTAGTAGCGCAAAAGGCGTTCTTCCTCCGGCTTGGGCAGCGGGTCGCCGTAAAGGGAGGTTAATATCCAGTTGCCGTTTTCGTCAAAATCGGGGTGTATGCCCTGGTGCGCTGCGTTGAGCTCGTACCATACAATCAGCCAAAGGCCTTTATTGGTGCGCAGAAATTTTAACATGCAGTTAAGGTAGGCCTGCAGCTTGCCGCGGATATCGGGCTGCTGTGCCGTTAAGGAATGCAGCTCATCCATTAAATGGCTGTGCTTTTCTTCTATCAGCGTGTAAAAAAGGTTATCTTTATTGCCGAAGTATTTATAAAGCGTGCCTTTGCCGGTATCGGCCAGGGCGATTATTTCATCAAGCGTGGCTTTGGTGTAGCCGCGGCGCGAAAAAACATCTTCCGCGGCGATGAGGATACGTTCTTTTTTTTGCAGTGAAGCATCTATGGCAGTCATGGCGGCCTCCGTAAAACAATTTCATCATTAAAATATATTTATAAATTTATACCATTATATCATTTTTGGGCATTATGTGCAATTTGCACGGTTTATCCAAATATTTTGCGGGTATCATCCAAAAAATAAATTTGACTAATGAACTGTATCAATTATAATTATTATAGAGGTAGTATGTGCTTATTTGAGCATGAGAAATATTTTTAAAGAGGCAGGTTAAAGGAGGTTTAATAATGAGCTTAAAAATTTATACCGAGCGCTGCAAAGGCTGCGGCATTTGCGCTGCGTTCTGCCCCAAAAAGGTTCTGGCGGTAAGCGAACTTGAAAAGATTGAAGCTGTTGCACCCGAAAACTGCATTCAGTGCGGCCAGTGCGAACTGCGCTGCCCGGATTTTGCCATTTTTGTACATAAAGAAGGAGATGAGAAGTAATGTCCAAGGTTTTATTATTGCAAGGCAACCAGGCTGTTGTTGAAGGCGCAATTGCAGCCGGTGTAAAATTCTTTGCGGGTTACCCCATTACTCCTTCCACGGAAGTGGCGGAATCCCTGGCTGAAAAGCTGCCGAAAAACGGCGGCAAATTTATTCAGATGGAAGACGAAATTGCTTCCATGGGCGCTGTTATCGGTGCGTCCTTAACCGGCAAAAAGGTTATGACGGCTACCAGTGGCCCGGGCTTTTCGTTAAAGCAGGAACTTATCGGTTATGCCTGCGCTGCGGAAATTCCTCTGGTAATTGTTAACGTGCAGCGTGTGGGCCCGTCTACCGGCCAGCCTACCAGCCCTTCCCAGGGTGATGTTATGCAGGCACGCTGGGGCACCCACGGCGACCACTGGCTGATTGCCCTCACTCCTGCAAGCGTTCCCGAATGCTTTGAACTTACTCTGCGCGCTTATGCGCTGAGCGAAAAATACCGTGTGCCGGTAATTCTTTTGATGGATGAAGTTATCGGCCATATGCGCGAAAAAATTGAACTGCCTGATGATTACAGCGATTTTCCGCAGGCAGAACGCAAACAGCCGGACTGCGCACCGGAGGACTTTAAGGCTTATGCCACGGATGAAAGCCTTGTTCCGGCAATGCCTGCTTTCGGCAGCGGCTACCGCTGGCATGTAACCGGCCTTGTTCATGACGAAACCGGTTTCCCGAAAGGCACCCCGGAAGCTACTCTTGCTGCTGCCAACCGTCAGCGCGCTAAACTTGAAAACAACCTTGACGATATCGTACAAGTTGAAAACTACCGTATGGAAGATGCCGATTTTGCCGTTGTAGCCTTTGGCGGCGCAGCCCGTACCGCTTACGAAACGGTTGACATGGCCCGTGCGGAAGGCCTTAAGGTTGGCCTTGTACGCCCTGTTACCATCTGGCCGTTTGCCGAAGCGCAGATGAAGGAACTGGCCGGCAGGGTAAAAGGCATTTTGGTGCATGAGCTGAACTGCGGCCAGTATGTTCACGAAGTTGAACGTGCCGTTAACGGCAAAGTGCCTGTAAGCCTGTACGCAAAATATGATAACGAACCTGCAACTCCGGCCCAGCTTTTGGAAGAAGTAAAAAAAGCTATGGCGGCCCTGTAAGGAAAGGAGACTATATTTATGAATATGGAAGAAATGATCAATAAATATTTCCGTCCGGGCCGTTTGCCGCATATCTGGTGCCCCGGCTGCGGCAATGGCGTTGTTACCGGCAGCGTTGTTAAAGCTATTGCCAAACTCGATCTTTCCAAAGACGATGTGGCTGTAATTTCCGGTATCGGCTGCTCCAGCCGTGCTTCCGGCTATCTTGATTTTAATACCGTTCATTCTGCTCACGGCCGTGCTATTCCGGTTGCAACCGGCGTTAAACTGGCAGAGCCGAAACTGAATGTTATTGTTCTTACCGGTGACGGCGACGCTACCGCTATCGGCGGCAACCACTTCATTCATGCGTGCCGCCGCAATATCGACCTTACCGTTGTTGTTTACAACAACAGCATTTACGGCATGACCGGCGGCCAGTATTCGCCGATGACTCCGTATCACAGCAAGGCAACCACCGCGCCTTACGGCATGATTGAACCTGATTTTAACCTTGCCGAGCTTGCCAAAGCAGCAGGCGCAACCTTTGTTGCACGCTGCACAACCTTCCATGCGCAGATGCTGAGCGACCTTATCGTTAAAGGCATTCAGCATAAAGGCTTCAGCCTTATTGAAGCAGTATCTGCCTGCCCGATTTCCTTCGGACGCCAGAACAAAATGGGCGGCCCTGCCGAAATGATGATGTGGCAGCGCGACCATGCCGTTCCGGTTGCAGCCTGGGATAAACTGCCGGAAGAAAAACGCGAGGGCAAATTCCCGATTGGCGTTTTGTATCAGGTAGAAGGCAGAAAAGAATACACCGAAGCCTATGATGAACTTATTGCCATGGCGCAGGGAGGTAAATAATATGAAACATGAATTACGTTTATCCGGCACCGGCGGCCAGGGCCTTATCCTTGCCGGCATTATCTTAGCCGAAGCAGCACTTTTGGACGGCAAACTTGCTATCCAGTCGCAGTCCTACGGCCCGGAAGCACGCGGCGGCTCCTCTAAATCGGAAGTTATTATTTCCGAGGATGCCATTCACTTCCCGAAGGTTACCAAACCCGATTTGCTGCTTGCCATGAGCCAGGAAGCTGCCAATAAATATTCTCATGACCTTACCAAAGACAGCGTAATGATTACCGACAGCCTGTTTGTAAGCCAAGTGCCCGATTTTGGCGGCAAAGTTTACGAACTGCCGATTACCCACAGCGCACGTGAAGGGCTTGGCAAAATTTTGTTTGCCAACATTGTTGCCCTTGGCGCATTGGTTAAATTAACCGGCGTTGTAAGCGCAGAAAGCCTTGAAAAAGCAGTTTTGAACCGCGTACCGAAAGGCACCGAGGACAAAAACCGCAAGGCTCTGCAAATTGGCATGGATTTAATTAAATAATTAAGTTAGAGCGAAAAATAAAAAAGCGGTATCCGGTATAAGACCGGGTACTGCTTTTTTTGATGATATTATTTGCTGCAAAAAATGTAAAAATATAACAAAAATTCGTTGTAATTTTTGATATAGCGTGTTATAGTGTATTTGTACTATGTTATGGAGGTGCGAGTATGTACCGAGTTGCTATTGAAAAACTGTTAAAATGGAAAGAAAACAAACGCCGTAAACCTTTGATTATAGAAGGGGCAAGACAGGTTGGAAAAACATGGTTGATGCAGGAGTTTGGGCGGCAAGCTTATGCTGAAACCGTTTATATTAACTTTGACTCTAATTCCAGAATGGCTAATTTATTTGCTTCTGATTTAGATGTAAATCGTTTAATTATGGGATTGGAGCTATATGCAGGAAGAAAAATAAATCCTGACAATACATTATTGATTTTTGATGAGGTGCAGGAAGTGCCTAGAGCTTTGGCATCTCTTAAATATTTTTACGAAAATGCACATGAATATCATATTGTTTGTGCAGGTTCATTGCTAGGCATCGCGTTGCACGAAGGAACATCATTTCCGGTAGGCAAGGTTGATTTTTTAAAGCTTTATCCTTTATCGTTCAGAGAGTTTTTGATGGCAACAGCCAGAGAAGGTTATGCCAGATTGCTTGAACAGCATGATTTTCAGATGGTTACAAGCTTTAAACAGACATATATTGATGCTTTAAAACAATATTATTTTGTTGGCGGTATGCCTGAAGCTGTACAAAGCTTTGCAGAAAATAAAGATTTTAATGAAGTACGTGAAATTCAAAAGAGGATACTTGCAGCTTATGAACAGGATTTTTCCAAACATGCTCCTAATGAGATTGTTCCTAAAATACGTATGCTTTGGAACAGTCTGCCATCGCAGCTTGCCAAAGAGAATAAAAAGTTTATTTACGGAATTATTCGCGAAGGGGCACGCGCTAAAGAATATGAAACTGCTATTATGTGGTTGAGTGATTGTGGCCTTATTCATAAGGTTAGCAGAATAAATGCACCGGGTATTCCGTTAAAAGCTTATGAGGATTTGAAAGCCTTTAAACTGTTTGTGGTAGATGTGGGACTTCTTGGTTGTATGGCTGGCCTTAGACAGGGTACTTTACTTGACGGAAATGAGCTTTTTGCCGAGTTTAAAGGTGCACTTACAGAACAGTATGTTTGCCAGCAGCTTAAGACAATTGAAGATTTAGGAATATATTATTATACGAATGACAGAGGTTCCTGCGAAATTGATTTTGTTGTTGACACCGGAGTGCAGATAATTCCTGTAGAAGTAAAGGCAGAGGTAAATCTTAGAGCTAAGAGTTTAAAAACTTATTATGAAAAATTTTCTCCGCAGGTTTCCATACGTACCTCAATGGCAGATTTTAAAAAAGAAAGCTGGCTTATTAATCTGCCGCTATATGCTATAGACGAACTTGTAGAAATTTGTTAAAGACGGTATAGAAGCAGAGTTTATTTGATAGTTAATAGATTTATATTGGAAAACGTCACTTGTTATAAGAAAGGATTGCGTTATGAATATTGAAAACTATTTGCCAATTAGTATAGACGATTCAATGCCAGACAACAGAACTTTGATAATGCCGCATCAAGCGGAAGCAGTTAAGGCAATGACCTCATATTTTCAGCTGGATAAACGTAAAGAAAATCGTAGTGGTTTGGTTGTTATGCCAACAGGCAGTGGAAAAACATATACAGCAGTTAATTGGTTGCTTAATGATGCAGTTGTTAAGGGATATAGAGTAATTTGGTTGGTACATCGGCAGGAATTAGTAGAACAGACATTTATCGAATTTAGAAAACAGGCACCAACATTAAAAGGTACAGGTGTAAAGAAATTACGAATAATTCCTGTGTCTGGAATGCATTTAGGAATGAACATGGCTTGCAGAGCAGATGTAAATGTTTGCAGTATTGCTTCTGTTGCAAATAAATATGGTTATAGGTTTATCGAAAGGATGCTGGGAGTTCCAGGTAAAAACAAGTGTGTAGTTGTAATTGATGAGGCACATCATGCAGTTTCTGCAAGCTATAGAAAGGTAATTACACGAATACAAAAATTAAATCCATCTATGGTATTGTTAGGGTTGACTGCTACTCCAACAAGAATGAATCAGTCTGAATTACAGCGGCTTCAAAGTATATTTAATATCAATAAGAACCTTGCAAACAAAATTGGCTATAGAGGATATGTTTATGAAGTTACTTTGAAGCAGTTGTTGATGAGTGGCTTCTTAGCGCAACCACGCTATCAATCTGTAAAAACAGAAATTAACGGAGAAGTAGAATTTAATCTTACTGAAGGAGATAAGCTGTTCTTTGAACAGTTTGGAGAACTTTCAGAAAGATTAAAGGATCAAATAGCAAAATCTTCTGCAAGAAATAAACTGATTGTAAAGCAGTATTTGGATAATAAAGATATATATGGAAAAACCATTGTATTTGCAGTAAATCAGATGCACGCTGAAACTTTGTGCAATGAATTTAAAAATGCAGGTGTGGCTTGCGACTTTGCTGTATCATCCAGGAAAGATGCACAGCAAGTTATCAGGAATTTTAAGGAAAACAAATTTAATGTTCTTATCAATGTGCAAATATTAACAGAAGGCAGCGATGTGCCGGATATTCATACGGTATTTTTAACAAGAGAAACAAATAGCGAATCTTTGTTGATGCAAATGATAGGCAGAGGTTTGAGAGGAGAAAAGGCTGGCGGAACAAAAGATGCTTATATTGTGGCGTTTCATGATATATGGGATTCATTTATGACTTTTATGAATCCAAGAGATTTGGATATATTTGAAGACCTTCCGGAAGAATATAACCAAGATGAACCTAATGAAGTAATTGAAATAGCGCCAAACAATCCAGATGTTGAAGCTGAAAACGCAGAGAAAGAAAGCAGTGGTAAAACATCCGAAGAAAAAATTTCAGTTAGGGATATATACCTAAAATTGTATGCAAGAGTAAGAACATCTATTTTATCCAAAAAGGATGTCCTTACTTTTCCTGTTGGCTGGTTCTCGGTTACTGATAAAAATAACAGTGACTACAGTTTACTCGTATATGAAGGGCAAGAAGATGTTTATAAAACAATAGAAAATAACATTAAACTATTGAATAAGGTAGACCCAGAAATGTTATTAGAATTGTATTTTGCTGACTGTGAAGTTAAGCCAGAACTTGAAGAAATTGGTGATTTTTTGGATTACATTATTGAGACTGGAGAAATGCCTCCGTATTTTACGTTTGAAGAAAGAAGTATTTTAGATCCAGACATTGTTGCTAAAGATTTAGTTGAGAAATTTGGAAATAAAGCTACTGAAGCTCCTGGTCTTGAGTACATAGAAAAGGTATTCTATGAAAATAAGATACTACAGCAAGTGTATAAGTTCTTTTTTGCATATCGTAAATCTGTTTTTGATTGCATCAAGCCCCAAAAAGATGCCATAATAGTTACGAAGGATATTATTAGAGAAAAATATGAAATCGTTGATAATTATTTTAACCTGCAGGCATTGCTTGATGAAGTGTTGGAAATGTATCCAAAACTTAGTGCCGATGGCTTAGTAAAATTAGGATGGAGTAAGAATGTAGTCAGAAATTGGTTTGCCTTGTGCCAAAAGGATAAAACAGGGACATATTACCAAATTCATATCAACAAAATTCTATCATCACCAAAAGTTAATAAAGAGGTAATAAAATATTTGTTATTTCATGAATTGCTGCATCAAAATGGATATTGGAATCACGATATGGAGTTTAGAAAAAGAGAGTGGCAGTATCCTAATTCTGCAGAGTTAGACGGTTTTATTGACACATTATGGTTAAAGTTTGATATGGACGGATTATATAAGGATTCGGTTGCAAATGAAAAGCCTGACTTTGCTCTTAATGTTGAGGATGTTGGCAATGAATTTTTTGTAGCTGGTAATGAAGATAAAACAGCTGATGATGAGAAATATGACAAAAATGCAGCCGGAGTTCAAGATGGGTATCAATACTGTATGAATTGCGGCTACAAGTTGCCTATAACTGCAAACTTTTGCCAAAAATGTGGAACAAAGTGCTAAAAATGGTAAACATATTATTAAAAAGTAAGGTTAATGGAGGTGTGAAATGGATTTAATTGGATGTGAAGTTATTCATAAAAGTTTTGGGAATGGAAGTGTTGTAGAACAATCAGATGAGTATATTACAATTAAATTTCTGATAGGTATTAAAAAATTTTTGTATCCTGATGTGTTTGAAAATTTTATGACTATCACTAATTTACAAATACAAGAAAAGCTTAATGCTGAAATTGAAGAAAAAAAGCGAAAGATTGCTGAAGAAAAGAATAGAATGCAAGTATCGCAGAAGAATTTAATGGAAGTTGGCGAACAGACAAAGCTAAGAGTATCAAGAAATAAGAGAACATATTCCAAAGAAAACATTGCCTTCAAATGTAATTTTTGCGATGCTGGAAAGCACTATAATGGTATCGGCTTCTGCGGTGTTTGTTCAGATGAAATTATAAGATACAATATTGAAGTGGCCAAACATAATTGGTGTTGTGATGAGAAATCTCCTTGTAGTCAATACTATCATGGTATAATTGACAGAAAAAGACTTGATAATTATATGTTAAATGACGGTTTTGTATGTTATGAAAGTCAAATGTTAAGAAGTTGGGCAGCATTTGCAGGTTATGCGCATACAAAAGAGAATTATCAAAAACCGATGAAACTTAATAAGATTCAAATTAATAGTTTGGCAATACTTACTACAAGAGAACCATATGCACTGGAAAAAGATAGATTTGTGTTTGGCGTTTTTATAGTTGATGAAGCGTATGAAGGCGATAATAGAGAGCAAGGCTATGTGACAACATCTTCTAAGTATAAATTAAGTTTATCGCTTGACGATGCTAAAAAAATTCTTTTCTGGAATTATTATCATAATGATAATGCTCCGGAAAAAGTAGTATGGTCGCAAGGGTTGCACAGATATATTACGAACTTACAGGCAGCTTGTATTTTAAGGGATATTGCAAAAATTAAAGAAAATACTTCTGATGAACAGTTAGCGAAGGAATTTTTGGAATATTTCTGTAAAATTAACAGGCTTGAAATAAAAGAAATACCCAAAGCAGATGGAGCCTTAAAACGATGAAAATTTATGCGCGATAGTGGCAGGCATGCTCTTTATATACGGATTTAATTAAAGTCTAGAAGAAAATAATTATTTAAGCGAATCTGAGTTTTAATAATAAAAAAGCTTATTCAAGATGGTTGTTATAAAACATCAGAATAAGCTCAAAAAGAAATCTTTAAATATATTAAATTATAACAATAGTGCTAAATAAAAGACTTGTTTTTGGAAGTTTGTAAAACCCGTCCATTTTTATGGACGGGTTTTGTGCGTTGTTAAGCTGTGTTATGCAAGTTTGTTTTGCCTGCAGATAAGTTTTACAACATTCTGCGGTGCAGCGCAGATAAAATCGGCGCCTGCTTCTTCAAGTTCGCCGGGCGCGGCATAGCCGTAACGCACACCGATGGTTTTAAGGCCACATTTTTTAGCGCCGGTAATATCCTGGCTGCGGTCGCCTATCATCAGCGCCTGCGCTTTGGCTGTGCCTGCCAGCCCAAAGTGTTTCAGGGCATCGGCAATAACATCGGCCTTGGTAGGCAGCGAGCCGTTAAAATCCGGCCCGGTAATATAAGTAAAGTATGGTGTTAAATTAAAGTAGTCCGTTACGCGGCGGGCAAATTCCACGGGCTTGCTGGTGGCAACGGCCAGCGTAAAGCCGTTTGCTTTAAGCCGGGCAAGCATTTCCGGCACGCCGGGGTACACTTTGTTTTCGTAAATGCCGGTATCCTTAAAGCGCTCACGGTATTTGGCGGTGCATAAACAGGATTCTTCTTCCGTCATGCCGTAAAATTTCATAAAACTTTCAATTAAAGGCGGGCCAATAAAGGGGCGCAGGGTGTTTAAATCCGGTACGTTAATGCCGCGCGATTCAAGTGCGTACTGCACGCATTTGGTTATGCCTTCGGCAGAATCGGTGAGAGTACCGTCCAAATCGAAGAAAATATATTTAAACATGAAATTACTCCTTTGCTATTTTTACAAGAGTAATTATAATATAAGCATAGATTGTTTTACAAGTGAGGGGTTTAAAATGACAGAAAAATTATTTGAAAACGATGCTTATTTATGGGAATGTGAGGCTGTGGTTACCGCCTGCGAACCCTGCAAAAACGGTTTTGCCGTTGAGCTTGACAAAACGGTGTTCTTCCCCGAAGGGGGCGGGCAGCTCAGCGACCGCGGCAAGCTGGGCGAGGCTGCCGTTACGCACGTGGCGGAAGAAGGCGGGCGCATTCTGCACTTTTGTGATAAGCCGCTTACCGTTGGCAGCACCGTCAAAGCCGTGGTTGACGGCGTGGTGCGCCTTGACCATATGCAGCAGCACTGCGGCGAACATATTTTGTCTTACGCGGCGTGGAAGCTGTTTGGCGTAAACAATATCGGCTTTCATATGAGCGAAGGGCTGGTAACGATTGACCTCGACAAGGAACTGACGCCGGATGAGCTGGCGCAGACGGAGGATTTTGCCAACCGTGAAATCTGGCTGGATAAGCCCATCAGCGTAAGCTATGTGCCGCACACCGCTTTAGATAACTACACCATGCGCAAAAAGAACACCAGGCTGACGGGGACGCTGCGCTTGGTGAGCGTGGAAGGCGGCGATATCTGCACCTGCTGCGGTACGCACCCGAACAGAACGGGCGCGGTGGGTAGCATTCGCATTATAAGCGCGGAAAAACATAAACAGGGGCAGCGCATCAGCTTTTTGTGCGGGCGCTGGGCGCTGGAGGATGCACGCCGCAAAAATGCCGCGCTGCGCAAAACAGGGCAGATGCTTTCGGTTAAAACGGAGCAGGTTCCTGACGCGGTGCAGCGTTTAAAAGGCGAAATTGCCGACCTGAACTCACGCCTTAAAGAAAAAACAATGGCACTTTATGACGCGCAGCTGCCGCAGTTTTTAAGCACGGCGCGCGTATTGCCGGACGGCAGCCGTTTTGTTGTGGTAACGCCTGAAGATACCGGCGCGGCGGAAGCCAAACTGCTGCTGCAAAAAGTAACTGCCATGGAAAACCTGCTGGTAGGCATAGTTTACGAAGCAGGCGGCAGGGTAAACTATATGTTCGGCCATTCGGACGGCGTTAACGCCGACTGCCGCGAATACTGCAAAAAAGCAAACGAAATTTTTAACGGGCGCGGCGGCGGCAAACCAGATTTTGCACAGGGCAGCGGCAGCAGCACGGAGGACTGGCAGCAAAAAGCACATACTTTATTGATGTGAAAATAAAATAAAGCAATTAACGGGGCATAATTAACTGTTATGCTCCGTTTTGGTTTATAAAGGCGGTTAAAAAACTTTTTACCTCTTTTTTTCACTATTTTGTCAAAAAAGGTACTTGCATTTTTACAAATAACGGATATAATAATAATTGTAGTTAGCACTCGAAGAAAGTGAGTGCTAACAAGATAAAACGAAATTAATACCAATGTAACTATATTGAAAGGGGAATTACAAATGTTAAAACCATTAGCAGACCACATTGTTGTAGAAATTACTACTAAAGAAGAAAAAACTGCCAGCGGTATTTACCTTCCCGATACTGCTTCCAAAGAACGCCCGCAGACCGGCAAAGTAATTGCTGTCGGCGCAGGCCGCGTGCTTGATAACGGCACCCGCGTTGCTCCGGAAGTTAAAGTTGGCGAAGAAGTTGTTTTTGCAAAATATTCCGGAACCGAATTTAAACTGGACGGCAAAGAATATTTGATTTTGAGCGAACGCGACGTACTTGCCGTACTGTAATTGATAAAGAATTTAAAGGAGTGCATTTTAAATGGCTAAAGAAATAAAATTCAACGAAGAAGCTCGCCGCAGCCTTGAACGCGGCGTTGACGCACTGGCTAATGCCGTAAAAGTAACCCTTGGGCCTAAAGGCCGCAACGTTGTGCTGGAGAAAAAATTCGGCGCACCGACCATTACCAACGACGGTGTAACCATTGCCCGCGATATTGAACTGGAAGACCCGTTTGAAAACATGGGCGCACAGCTTGTTAAAGAAGTTGCAACCAAAACCAACGACGTAGCAGGCGACGGCACCACCACCGCAACCGTTCTGGCACAGGCTATGGTACATGAAGGCCTGCGCAACGTAGCTGCCGGTGCAAATCCGATGATTCTTAAAAAAGGCATTCAGAACGCAGTAAACGTTCTGGTTGACGAACTGAAAGCAATCAGCAAAAAAGTAGAAACCAAAGAAGCAAAAGCTCAGGTAGCTTCCATTTCTGCAGCTGATGAAGAAATCGGCAATCTGATTGCTGACGCTATGGAAAAAGTTGGCGACGACGGCGTTATTACCGTTGAAGAATCCAAAACCATGGAAACCTGCCTTGAAACCGTTGAAGGCATGCAGTTTGACCGCGGCTACATCAGCCCGTACATGGTAACCGATACCGATAAAATGGAAGCTGTTCTCAGCAACCCGCTGGTACTTATTACCGACCGCAAAATCAATGTAATTCAGGATATTATGCCTGTACTTGAAAAAGTTGTACAAGGCGGCCGCGAACTCCTCATCATCGCTGAAGATGTTGAAGGCGAAGCACTGGCAACCCTCGTTGTAAACAAACTGCGCGGCACCTTCAAAGCAGTTGCCGTTAAAGCTCCGGGCTTCGGCGACCGCCGCAAAGCTATGCTGCAGGATATCGCAATCCTCACCGGTGCAACCGTTATCAGTGAAGAAGTTGGCCGCAAACTCGACAGCGCAACCCTGGAAGACCTCGGCAGCGCAGGCCAGGTTCGCGTAACCAAAGAACTCACCACCATTGTTGACGGCGGCGGCAGCAAAGAAGAAATCGCAGCACGTGTTGCACAAATCCGTGCCCAGATTCCGGAAACCACTTCCGAATTCGACAGAGAAAAACTTCAGGAACGCCTTGCCAAACTTGCAGGCGGCGTAGCAGTAATTAAAGTTGGCGCTGCAACCGAAGTTGAACTGAAAGATAAAAAACTGCGCATTGAAGACGCTCTTAACGCAACCCGCGCAGCAGTTGCCGAAGGTATTGTTGCAGGCGGCGGCACCGCACTTCTGCAAGTACAGCCCGCACTGAACCGCATTAAAGCAACCGGCGACGAAAAAACCGGCGTGGAAATTGTTAAACGCGCTATCGAAGAACCTGTCCGCCAAATCGCTTACAACGCAGGCCTTGAAGGCGCAGTTATTGTAGATACCATTAAACGCAGCCGCAAAGGCTTTGGCTTCAACGCTCTTACCGAAGAATATGTTGACATGATTGAAGCCGGTATCGTTGACCCGACCAAAGTTACCAGAAGCGCACTGCAAAATGCAGCAAGCATTGCCGCTATGATTCTTACCACCGAATCCATCGTTGCCGACAAACCTGCCAAAGAAGCAGCAGCACCGGCAATGCCTATGGGCGGCGGCATGCCCGGCATGATGTAATGACATTTGGCTGAACTTCAGCTAAAATACATCCTTTCAAACTTTTCATAGAACTTCCCCTTACAACAAAACCCCGTGGCTTTTACCGCGGGGTTTTTGCTGTGTATGAGGTTTTAATTTAAGGGTTTAATCTTCCCTTATAATCTCACGTGCTTTGCTGCACAGCAGGGGGTAGCTTACTTTACTGGTAAAAAGGTGCTGGCGCACAATGCTTTCGGCGGTTGTTACTGCGGCAACTGCCGGGTCGATAACAGGTATGCCAAGCACGCGGCTTAAAGGCTCTGCCAGCCCTAAGAAGGAAAGACAGCCTAAAACAATGGCTTCGGTGTGCGTTTCACGCATCATTTTCTGCCCGCAGGCCAGCAGCTTTTTAAAGGTTGTTTCTCTGTCCGCCCAGGGCGAGATGCCGTTTAAATTAACGGCGGCAATTTGCCCGATGCGTTCCGGGCTGACGCCGAGCGTACGCAGGAACAGTTTTTTCTCCGGCAGGCGTGCTTCGTCTGCCAGTATTACGCCAAAGCTGCGGCAGACGTTAAGCGCTGACAGGCAGGAGGCCTGCGCCCCGCCGATAACGGGAATGCGCAATGCTTCGCGGCAGGCGTCGATAACGGGGTCGCTGAAGCAATACAAAATAACGGCGTCAAAACCGGCGTTCTGGCCGTCTGCCGCAAGCTGCACAATTTCTGGTGCGGCAAGCACAACATCAAGGGCAGAGTTAAGCTCCACCCCGGAGTTTTGCGGGCACACCATGGCAAGCTGCGTATCAGGCGCCGTGTATTCTTCCAGAATGCGGCAGCGCAAAGCCATTTCTTCCTGCGTCATGCCGTAATCGGGGTTGATAATTAAAATTTTCATAGGCTGCCTCACGATAAAATAGTGGATAAAAATTTACGCGCACGTTCTGTTTTGGGGTTCGCAAAAAATTCCTGCGGCGGCGCGCTTTCAATTAAATAGCCTTCGTCCATAAAATGAATAACGTCCGAAACATCGCGGGCAAAGCCCATTTCGTGCGTTACCAGCACCATGGTAATGCCGGTGTTGGCAAGCCCTTTAATAACGTCAAGCACTTCTTTTACCATTTCCGGGTCGAGTGCGGAGGTAGGTTCGTCCAAAAGCAGCACTTCTGGTTCCATGGCCATGGCGCGGGCAATGGCAACGCGCTGTTTCTGTCCGCCGGAAAGACGGCTGGGGTACTGGCCCGATTTATCGCCAAGGCCTACTTTTTCCAGCAGCTTCTGCGCTTTGGCTTCGGCGTCGGCACGGCTCAGCCCGTTAACAACGCGCGGCGCATAAGCCACGTTTTGCAGCGCCGTCATGTTGGCAAACAAATTAAAATGCTGAAAAACCATGCACGCATTTTTACGGATGCTTTCAATTTTTACTTTGCCGCTTAAAATATCGGTGCCGTCAAAAATAATTTTGCCGCTGTCGGGGCGTTCAAGCAGATTTAAGCAGCGCAGAAGCGTCGATTTGCCGCTGCCCGAAGGGCCGATAATGGTTACAACTTCGCCTTTATTAATGCTGAGCGAAATATCTTTTAAAACTTGCAGCGTGCCGAAGCTTTTGGCAAGATGTTCAACTTTAATCACTTACGCGCACCTTCCTTTCAAGGTATGCGCCCAAAAGGTTGAGCAGCATTACCAGCACATAATAAACTGCGGCGGCCACAATAAAGGCTTCAAACGCGCGGAAGGTTTTGGCCTGAATCAAATCCGCCCAGCGCAGGGTGTCGGCCACGCCGATAACGGAAACAAGGCTGGAATCCTTCAAAAGCATAATGCTTTCGTTAACGAGCGAGGGCAGTGCGTTTTTAATTGCCTGCGGCAGAATAACATCAAGAATAAAGCGGTGGGTAGGCACGCCCAGCGACATGGAGGCTTCCCACTGGCCGCGGTCTACAGAAAGGATGCCGCCGCGCAGCGCTTCGGAGATATAGGCGGCGGAGTTCAGCCCGAAGGAAAGCACGCCTGCTTCCAGCGCGCTGATGGTGTAGCCCGTAAGCTGCGGCGTGGCAAAGTAGATAAGCATAAGCTGAACCAGAAGCGGCGTGCCGCGGAAAACGGAGATGTACGCTTTGGCAAGGAAGGAAAATACCTTGTTGTGCGAAAGCGTGATAAGCGCTAAAATAAAGCCCCCCAAAAAGCCGATAAAGGTGGAAAAGAACGTAAATTTAATGGTAATCCATACGGCTGAGGCTAAAAGCGGCAGGTATGGGTCAAGTACGGAAAAATCAAGCATAATGTTGCTCCTTTAAGTTAAAGCCCGGCAGTACAGCGCACTGCCGGGTTAGTTTTATTTTACAATGTCGAGTTTGGCAATGGCTTCTTCATATTGTTTGGTAGCCGTTTCGCCAAGGTGCTTAACCAGAATTTTGTGCATTTCGCCGTTTTTCTGCATTTCTTTTAAAATGCCGTCCACCGTGGCAACATCTTTAGAGCCTTTCGGCAGCGCAATGGCAAAAGTATCGGCGTAAACAATCGGCAGGTTTAAGGTGTGCATTTCCAGTTTATCGTTCTGGCTGATAAATACGGCGGCCTGTGCTGCGTCAAACAAACCTGCGGCAAGGCGTCCGTTTAAAATGTCCTGCACAACCAGCGGTGTGTTGTCAAGTTCTACAACTTCAATGCCGCCTGCGTCTTTCAGCTCCTGTACATAGGTGGTGCCCATGGAAGCGCCTGCTTTCTGGCCTTTAAGTTTTTCAAAACTGTCATAGCCTGCGCCTTTCTTGCAGATAATGGCTTTCATCGGGTAGTAGTAAGGTTCGGTAAAGTCAAGCACTTCTTTGCGCTCGTCCGTAGGGCTGATAGCCGATACAATCATATCGGCGCGGCCGCTTTGCAGGGTGGGCACAAGGGAAGCGAATTTCATGTCGGTGAAGGTAACTTCTTTGCCGAGCTTCTGTCCGATATAACGGGCAATATCAATATCGACGCCGACATAATCGTGCGTGCCTTCCTTAACGCTTTCAAACGGCGGGAAGGTGGCGTTAATGGCAATGGTAAGTTTGCCGTTTGCCGCTTCTTTCGGAGCGTCGGCCTTATCGCTGTCGCCGCAGCCGGCTGCTGCAAGTGCAAGCATTGCTGCCGCACCTAAAGCTAATAATTTTTTGGTAAGTTTTTTGCTGAACATTTTTTAAACCCCTCTCATCTTTTTATTTATTGCAGGCGCAAGCGCCCAAATCAGGCAAATTCGGTAAAGCCGTTCTGTGCCAGCACCCAGCGTGCGGCCTGTTCGTCGGTGCAAATCCAGGCGCCGTTGTCTTTGGCGTAGCGTATAAAATCGCGCAGGGCGCGCACATAGCCGGGGCGGCCAATAAACTGCGGGTGCATTACAAAATTCATCATGCGTCCTTCATCGGCAAGCCCGTCAAATTCTTCCATCCAAATGCCGGTCATTTCGCGCCCGCTGCGCAGGTAGTGGTGTTCCGGCGCCTGAATGGTGTACATATCGTAGCTGGTGTCATCCACTATGCCGTCTTTGGGCAGTTCCACAATGGGCACGGTTTTGCCGTTTATTTTGTGCAGGAACGGCCCGTCGTTATCGCGCCAGTTGGAGGAATAAATATATCCCCTGTCCAGCCACAGCTGAAGGTGAAAATCGTATATAAAGCCGTCCGGGGAGCGCTGGCCCACCATCTGCCTGCCGGTAAGGCCTTTAATGATGTTCTCGGCCTTTGCCATCAGCGCGTTTTCTTTTTCGTAAGTATCGTAAACTTCGTGCAGGTAGCCGTGGTAGGCAATTTCGTGCCCGCAGGCGGCAATGCACTTAATAACTTCGGGGTGAAGCTCCGCCGTGTAGGCCGTGGTAAAAAAGGTGGCGTGCTGGTTTTCTTCTTCCAGCATCCGCAAAATGCGGGGAATGCCCTGCTTTACGGAATACAGCCCGCGGCTTAGGTTGGCGGGGTGGTTTTTATTGATTTCGTTGCGCGTAAGCCATAAGGTTTCGGCGTCGATATCGAAAGAAAGCATCAGCGCAAGGCGTTTGTTATTTGGCCACAGCATCGGCGTCAGCCTCCTTTCCGTTTTGCGCCAGCACATAGCGCGCAACTTCTTCGCAGCCGGCAATCCACGCACCGTTTTGGCGCATGTAAAGCACCAGGCGTTCCAGCATGCGGATGCGGCTTGAGCGCCCAATCAGCTGCGGGTGCAGCTTAAGGCACATAATTTTGTCGCCCTCGTTTGCCAGTTCGTCAAAGGCATCCTTCCACATGTTGTAAACATATTCTGCCGGGTAGCTGCAGGTAATGGTGTGCGCATCGGCGTACGAAAAATAAAAGAACGAAAAATCATCAAAGCCGGGTTCAGTCGGCAGTTCCACAACAGGGTGCTCACCTTCGTGGATGTATGCCCAGTCGCAGTCCTTTAAGGTACTGCTGTATAAATAACCGCGTTTTTGCATCAGCTTAACTCCGTAAGTCTGCAAGGTATCAAGCGGGGCGCGGTGGCCAATTACTTTTTTACCGCTGATGGCTTCAAGAATGGCTTCCGCTTTTGCCATATTGGCTTCTTCTTCCGCTTCCGGTATGCCGGGGCGCGCATCGTGCGCATAGCCGTGGTAGGCAAGCTCGTGCCCTGCGGCGGCAATTTGTTTTACTTCGTCCGTGTATTTTTCGGCAACAATGCCGGGCACAAAAAACGTGGTTTTAATGTTCTGGCGCGCCAGCATGTCAAGGCAGCGCTTTAAGCCTTCGTGCGGCCCGTACTGCCCTCGCGAAATATCCGAAAAGCCGAGCGCGCTCTGCCCGGTTACGGAATAACGCAGGTATTCGGCGTCAAAATCAAAGGTCAGCAAAACGGCAATGCGCTTGCCGTGCGGCCATTTGATGCCGTCACCGTTTTTTAAGGTAATCAATTTTATTTCCTCCTGCTTGTTACAGGTGCATTTTAAAAACATGCTGCTGTATTTTTATTAATAGTAAAATTATATCACAAGCATTTGCAATAAACAATTTAATATATAATTGATTTAATTTTTTGATAATATTATTCAAATAAAAAATCCCGCTTGTTTGCGGGAGTTTTTCATTTTGTTACTATGGAAACGACAGGAACAGTTCTTTGCATTCCGCCTTTGCTTTCATATTGGAATAATCCAATTTGTTTTAGTTGTTGATTTTCTGTAATGTCAATCTTTTCATCATCGTAATATGTTGTTTTATCATCGCCTATTACAAGAACTATGATTTCATCAGGGTCAAAAATTTCATTTGGCTTATTTGTCGCATTTGCCAATGCCTTGTTTGGTTGTAGAACTTGGAAGATTTTTATTTGTTTTACATCTATAACTTTTTCTTGAGCTTTATCATTGAAGAATGACAAACCTGGTAATTCATCGGTTGGCTTAGGGGCAAGAAATAACATTAGGATAAACATAGCTGCCATACCGGCAAGAAATATTAATATATTTTTTAACCAACCTTTCATAAAAATACCTCCCCACAAGGAATGAATTTTTAAAAATCCTACTATTAAAATTATAACATATTTTAGATTTTAATAGAATGTATTGAGAAAGTCTTTATTTTTATGAAAATTATATTAAGAATGTTTCTGCTTCGCTTTTGCAAGCAAATCTTTGCTGAAGCGTTTGATAATTACAATGGAAAGCACTGCGCAGACTATTGCCGTCAGCGGGTAGTTAAGCCATAAGCCGTCCAGCCCGAGCGGGAAAAGCACAATAAGTATCAGCGCGGGCGCGGCAAACGCTGTAACAACGGAAATAACCGAAGCCTGCAAGTATTTGCCAACCGCCGTCATGTAGCTTTCGGTTGCCAGTGAAACCCAGCGTGCCAGATACGCTACTGCAAATATGGGTACGGCAGCAGCGGCAAGGGTTAAAAGCCTGCTGTCGCCATCGGGCACAAAAAACTGCGTAATTTTAAGCGGAAACAGTATCATCACCGCTGCCGATATAAGCGATACGCCGGCCGCCGTTCCGTAGCAGTAGCGCTCTATCTGGCTGATGCGCCGCGAGTTGCCCGCACCCCAGTTGTAACCAACCGCAGGCTGCAAGGCATCGCACATGCCGTATAAAAACTCCGTAATAAAGCTGTCGGCGTACATTAAAACGCCGTATACCGAAACCGCCGTGGTGCCGCCGAAGCGCAGCAGCAAAAAGTTCATCATTATCGAAGTTAAGCGCCCGGAAACATTGTTTAAAAATATAGGGCAGCCGCATACAAAAATATTGGCAATCATTGCCGCTGAAAAACTGGGGCGGCAGAATTTAAGCTGCAAATATCCCCGCCAAAACGGATACAGCGATACAGCTGCTCCTGCCATCATGGCAAGGCTGGAAGCAAAAGCCGCTGCCCAAATGCCCCACCCAAAAACGGCAAGGAATAAAAATTCCAGCACAAAGCTGATAACCGCCATGCCTATATTAAGGAACATACTGGTGCGTATTTGCCCGCAGATGCGCAGGTAGCTGTCGGCGCCGAAAACAATGGTGGTAACAGGCGCCGTTAATGCATAAACCCGCAGGTAGCTTAACGCCAGCGCGTGCAGCTCGCCTTTTGCGCCCAACAGCGTAAGCAGGTATGGCCCGCCAAAATACAGCAGCGCGCCCACGCCGATACTTGTTAAAAAGGTAAGCACGCAGGCGCAGGTAAAAATATTGTTGGCAGTGTGGTTCTTTTTTTCGCCAAGTTTAATGGCGATAGGCACGGAGGAACCGACGCCGATTAAATCGGACAGCGAAAAATTAATGATTACAAACGGCAAAGCAAGGTTCAGCGCGGCAAACGCCGTTTCACCAAGGTAGCGGCCTATAAAAATGCCGTCTACCATGTAAAACAGCACCGAAGCCAGCATGCCCACCGCTCCCGGCCCGGCCGTAATTAAAAACAGCCTGCCCGGCGGCATATGCGTAAATAAAAATCTGGTATTCATAAAAACCTCGCTTAAAGTATGGTAACGGTTTAAAATTTATAAATTTACAATTTTATTATATTATTGCCAAAAGGGCGCGGTCAATCTTCGGCGCGATATTTTACAAAACTGCGTTTAACGCCGCATTGCTCTGTGCTATACTTATTACAGAAGGTTATAAAAGGAGCATCAGCATGAAACAGGTAATTTTATCATGCCCAACACTAAAAAAAGAAATACTGCATTTAATTGATGAACTGAATCTCGATACGCCGGTGTATTTTCTGCCGAAGCGCCTGCACAGCAATCCGCAGGAGCTGGCAGAATATTTGCAGAACACCATCGACAGTTTTGCCAACGTAGACCGCATTTTAATCTGCGTAAGCGGCTGCGGCGGCGGAACGGCAAAGTTAAGGGCAACTACGGCAGAACTTGTAATACCCAAAACGCGCGACTGTGTGGATATTTTGCTTTCCAAGACGGATATTAAAAGCATTAACCGCGCGCCCAAAGGCATTTTTATGACGGAAAGCTGGCTTGATTTTATGCGCAGCGGCAGCCTGAACCTTGAAACGCAGATTGCCGAAAAGGGCGAGGATGAAGGCAAGGCTTACCTGCGCAAAATGTTTAAGGGCTTTGAGCATTTTTACGTTGTGGATACCGGCACTTACAATACGCAGGCTGTTGTTGACGAACTGAAGCCGCTTGTAGATGTGCTTGACGGCACGATTGAAGTTGTTGGCGGCGGTTACAGCATTTTGCGCAAGCTGCTTACGGGCGATATTGACGGTGATTTCCGCGTTATTGCCAAAGAAGGGTAAACAGCCTGTAAACCCTTGCAAAAGCGGGCATTTTGTTTGCTTTTTTACACTTAATATTGTAAAATTAAAAGATAAAGAAAAACGTAAAAAACTTTACAGGAGGATGAAGCCGTTATGAAAACCGACAACCAGGAAATGATTTTAGTAATTGACTTCGGCGGCCAGTACAACCAGCTTATCGCCCGCCGCGTAAGGGAAAGCGGCGTTTACTGCGAAATTGTGTCTTACAGGCAGAGCCTTGAAAAAATTAAAGCCAAAAACCCCAAAGGCATTATTTTTACCGGCGGCCCCAACAGCGCTTATTTAGAGGATTCGCCCACGATTGATGCGGAAATTTACAGCTGGGGCGTGCCTGTTTTAGGCATCTGCTACGGCAGCCAGCTGATGATGCACATGCTGGGCGGGCATGTTTGCAAAGCGCCGGAACGCGAATACGGCAAAACACTGGTTGACTTTGATACGGAAAGCCTTCTTTTTAAAGATATACCGGCCAAAAACGTGTGCTGGATGAGCCACAACGACTACATTGAAACGGCAGCGCCCGGCTTTAAAATTACCGCGCACACCCCCAACTGCCCGGTAGCGGCGGCAGAGGACGCAAGCCGCGGGCTGTACTGCGTGCAGTTCCACCCCGAAGTGCTGCACACCGACAACGGCACCAAAATGCTGGGCAACTTTGTATATAATGTATGCGGCTGTGCCGGAACCTGGAAAATGGACAGCTTTGTTGAAGAAACCGTTAAAGAGCTGAAAGAACGCATCGGCAGCGGCAAAGTGCTGTGTGCATTAAGCGGCGGCGTAGACAGCAGCGTCTGCGCGGCAATGCTGGCCAAAGCCATCGGCAAACAGCTTACCTGCGTATTTGTAGACCACGGCCTGCTTCGCAAAAACGAGCGTGAAGAAGTATGCTCCGTATTCGGCGAAGGCGGCCTGTTTGACATTAACTTTGTATGCGTAGACGCACGCGAACGTTTTTACAGCAAACTGGCAGGCGTAACCGCGCCGGAAGCCAAACGCAAAATTATCGGCGAAGAATTTATCCGCGTGTTTGAAGAAGAAGCCAAAAAAATCGGCGCAGTCGATTATCTGGCACAGGGCACCATTTACCCGGACGTTGTTGAAAGCGGCCTCGGCGGCGAATCGGCAACCATTAAGAGCCACCACAATGTAGGCGGTCTGCCCGACTTTGTAGATTTTAAAGAAATTGTTGAGCCTCTGCGCGATTTGTTTAAGGACGAAGTACGCCAGTCCGGCAGAGAACTTGGCCTTCCGGAATATCTGGTAACCCGCCAGCCGTTCCCGGGACCGGGGCTTGCCATCCGTATTATCGGCGAAGTAACGGCAGAAAAAGTTGCCATTGTGCAGGATGCCGATTACATTTACCGTGAAGAAGTGGACAAACTGCCGCTGGCGGAGCGCCCCAGCCAGTATTTTGCGGCGCTGACCAACATGCGCAGTGTAGGCGTTATGGGTGACGAACGTACTTACGATTACGCCATTGCCCTGCGTGCCGTAACCACCACCGACTTTATGACGGCGGAAGTTACCATGCTGCCCCCTGCAACAATTACCACCGCAGCCAACAGAATAGTAAACGAAGTAAAACATATCAACCGCGTGCTGTTTGACTATACAACCAAACCGCCCGCAACGATTGAGTTTGAGTGATGTGATATAGTAAAATTATATAGTTAAAGTTATATGGCAGGCTGTCTTTTAAAGATTGCCTGCCATATTTAAAATATATATTTAATGATACGGGGTAGAGCGATAATGAAAATAAAAAAAATTCACATGAAAGAATATAAGAGATTTTATGATTTAACAATAGATTTTGGAGATAATCCTAAAAAGATAATAGCATTAGTAGGAGCTAACGGTTGTGGTAAAAGTAGTGTTTTTGATGCTATGTTATTTTTGACTAAAGCATATGGTAGAATTGGTGAAAATAATATTTACAGAGATTATCGTTATCATTCGCTTAGGCAAAGTCCTAATTACAATTATGAAAATATTAGTATAGAATTTGATAGTGGATTATTTAGCAATGTTTTTGAAGAAAAAAGAAAAAATGGATTAGAAAATAGTATTTTTAGTTTTAGAAGTTCTTTTAGATATAATAGCAATTTAAAAGTTAATCAAATAATATCTATGGAAGATATTATTAATAATAATTATGGAGCTTCTTCGGCTTCTGATATTGATCAACGAATTGAACAGGATTATAGAAGGTTATTGGCAAAATATAATAAATATTTAGAAGAAAATGATGTAAAACCAAGCGAAGCAAGAAAATATATTATTGGTGAGTTAAATAACGCTTTAAGTGGCTGTTTGGATTTAGAAATTGTAAGCGTAGGAAACATAGATCAAAATAAAGGAACATTGTATTTTAAAAAAAGTGATTCTGATATAATTTTTGATTATAATGTTTTATCAGCAGGAGAAAAGGAAGTAATTGATATCTTACTTGATTTATATTTGAGGAAAGATAAATATGTTGATTCTATTTATATTATAGACGAACCAGAATTACATTTAAATACTGCTATCCAAAGGAAGCTATTACTTGAAATTAACAAAATGGTGCCAGATAATTGTCAGATATGGATAGCTACACATAGTATTGGTTTTTTGCGGGCAATACAGCAGGAATTAAAAAATGAGTCACAAATAATTGAATTTAAAAACAATAATAAATGGGCTTCTGAAAAATATATTTTGAAACCAGTTCAATTAAGTCGCTTGGAATGGCAAAAACTTTTTTCTACAGCATTGGATGATTTAGCAAACTTAATTTGTCCGAAAGTTATAATTTACTGTGAAGGTAGAGCAGAACCAACACGAGATGGTAGAGAACAAGGACTAGATGCAGATGTTTATAATGCTATATTTGCAAAAGATTATCCTGAAGTTATGTTTGTATCAAGTGGAGGAAATACAGAACTTGACCAACGTAGTAATATTGCCATTGCTATTTTTTCTAAAATATTTACTGAGTTAAAAGTATTAGTTTTAAAAGATAGAGATATAGCGTCAGGAAATCCGACAAATGAGCAAACACGAATACAATACTTAAATAATCATGAAGAAAATTACAGAATATTAAAAAGATTTGAATTAGAAAATTATTTATATGATAAGGAAGTTTTAAAAGAGTATTGTCAAAAAAATAAATTAGTTTTTAATGAAGAAAAATATGATGAGATAGTGAATGACATAGATAATGAAAATTTGAAAGATAAAACAGGAGCTATTAAATCTTGTTGCGGATTAAATATAAGTATTAATCCAGAAAAATTTAAAAGAAATTTAGCTGAATGTATTAATAACAATATGAAAGTTTATCAAGAACTAGAGGATGTAATATTCAAAAGAAAATAGCTGTTTTTGATTAAAATAGTAAAATTATTTCTTTTAGCATATACATTATATTTAATTTAAAGTATGTGTGAAATATAACTCTTAGCTAAAAATAGGAGTACATGATCATGATTAGAATCATAACGCATGATAATATAGATATATCTGAAAAGCTTTTTAATGTGTTATTGCTTGATAGAGCAACAAGAAAAAATATTTGTTGGGCAACAGAACATTATATAAGTTACGGACCTGAATATTATCCACAGGAGCCTATAAAAAAAGATTTGATAATACGTGAAAATGAAAACTTGGCTGTACCAAGAATTGCAAAAGATTTAAAAGAACAGATCAGAAGAACTAAAGATAAGGGCGAAGTGTTTACTCCTTCGTGGATATGTAACGAACAAAATAATTTAATTGATGAAGCTTGGTTTGGTAAAAAAAATGTATTTAATCAATCAAAAAATAATTCATGGATAACTAATAAAAAAGTTATTTGTTTTTCCGAAAATAAAACATGGAGAAAATATGTAGATTCTAAAAGACTAGAAATTAGTTGTGGTGAAGCTCCGTATCTTGTTAGTAGATATGATACAGTTACAGGGAAAAAAATTCCAATTGAAGACCGTATAGGATTATTAGATAGAAAACTAAGAGTAATAAACGAAAATACTGTTTCAGAGGATGATTGGTTTTTTTGGGTTAAAAGAGCTTATGAAAGTATATATGGATATGAGTATCAGGGGGATAGTTTATTAATTGCTAGAGTAAATTTATTATATACGTTTATTGAAAATATGGAATATAAATTTTCTCTTAAACCAACGGAAAAGCAATTATTGATTATTGCAAAAATAATTTCATGGAATATTTGGCAAATGGATGGCATTACAATGAATGCTCCATATAGTGAGCGACCAAGTATTAATAAACAAATGACTATATTTGATTTTATTAGTAAAAAAGAGATATCAGATAAAGAACCAATACCATGTAAAATACATGACTGGAGAGCCAAAAAGAGCGTAGAATTTAAAAGTATTATGAATGGAGGTAAATGTTTATGAAAATTGAAGATAAAGTTGCCTTTAAAAATACATTTGGATATAAAATAATTTATGCTTTTACTGTGGATGATGATATACATAGAGGTTTAATTAAAATTGGAGAAGCAACATTAAATACGACCACTTCGATAGATAAACTTTCTCCGAATTGTAATGAATTGAATATGGCTGCGAAGAAAAGAATAAAAAGTTATACTAATACAGTTGGAATAACACCAAATTTATTATATACAGAACTTGCTGTAAAACAATCACATGATAAATTAAAAGCTTTTAGAGACCATGATGTGCACCGAGTTTTAGAAAACTCTGGAATAAAAAAAGTGCAAATTGGGGATAGTACAGGTCGTGAATGGTATAAAGTTGATAAAGATACTGTTATTGAGGCAATAAGTGCTGTAAAGAAAAATTATTTTAATCTTAGCAATACAAAAATAACTGAGTATATACCTATTATTTTCAGACCGGAACAGAAAGATGCTATTGAATTAACAATAAAACAGTTTAAAAAGAATGATAAAATGCTTTGGAATGCGAAAATGCGTTTTGGTAAAACTTTAAGTGCTTTAGAAGTTGTGAAACGTTGCAAATTCAAAAAAACTATTATATTGACTCATAGACCTGTTGTCAACGATGGCTGGTATGAAGATTTTATTAAAATATTTTATGGAACAGATTATACATATGCCTCTAAAGTAAATGGTGGTACTGTTGGTGATTTGAATAAAGACAATAAAAGTTTTGTATATTTTGCTTCAATACAAGATTTACGCGGCTCGGAAACTGTTGGTGGAAAATACGGCAAGAATAATGATGTATTTACAACAGTTTGGGATTGCGTAATTGTAGACGAAGCACATGAAGGCACAAAAACTGCATTAGGCGATGAAACAATAAAAGCTGTTGTAAAAGAAGAGTTAAAAAAGACCAAAGTACTTGCTTTATCTGGTACACCATTTAATATTATAGACCAATATAATGATGAAGCTATTTATACGTGGGACTATATTATGGAACAAGAATGTAAATCAGAGTGGGATAAGTTGCACTTTGGTGATTCTAATCCTTATGAAGAACTACCTGATATTAGAATTTATACTTATAATCTTGGTGATTTGTTGCATAATAGTAACTATATTACTTATGAAGACAAAGCATTTAATTTTCATGAATTTTTTAGGACATGGACAGGTGATTACAACAAAGATAATGAAGTAATGCCTAAAACTGCAAAAATTGGTGATTTTGTACACGAAAAAGACATTATATCATTCTTGAATTTAATGACGAAATATAATGAAAATAATGCATATCCATATTCAAAAGAAGAATATCGAAAATTATTCAGACATTCGCTTTGGATTGTGCCTGGTGTACGTGAAGCAAAAGCTTTAAAAGAATTGCTGTATAAACATAAAGTATTTGGTAGTGGGCAGTTTAATATAGTTAATGTTGCAGGTAATGATGATGAGGAAGCTGCAGACGCATTGACAAGCGTTAAAAATGCTATTAGAGATGCTGAAAAGTTAAATATGTATACTATTACTTTGTCTTGTGGTAAATTAACTACAGGCGTAACAGTAAAAGAATGGACGGCAGTATTTATGCTTGCTGGTTCTTATTCAACATCTGCATCTAATTATTTACAAACTATCTTTCGTGTTCAATCTCCATGTAATAAAAATGGTATGATAAAAGAAACCGCTTATGTATTTGATTTTGCGCCAGACCGCACATTAAAAATGGTTACAGAAGCTGCTTCTGTATCTGCAAAGGCAGGAAAAACTAGAGATAATGATAAAAAAATACTTGGTAAATTTTTGAATTATTGTCCGGTAATTTCTATAGCTGGTTCTCATATGAAAGAGTATAATGTCGATGGATTATTACAACAATTGAAAAAAGCATATGCTGATAAAGTTGTACGTAATGGTTTTGATGATAATAATTTATACAATGACGAATTATTGAAATTAAGTGAACTAGATATAGAGAATTTTGATAAATTAAAGGGGCTTATAGGAAAATCAAAAGCTTCTATTAAACAAAATGATATAACAATAAATAATCAGGGGTTGACGAATGAAGAATACGAAGAACAGGAACGATTAAAAAAGAAACCCAAAAAAGAACTTAGTGAAGAAGAAGCTGCAAGACTTAAAGAACTTAAGAAAAAGCAGAAGGTAAGAAACGATGCAATTTCTATTCTAAGAGGAATTTCTATTCGTATGCCTTTGCTTATTTACGGTGCGGATATACCATATAGTGAAGAAATTACTCTGGATACTTTTATTGAAATAGTTGATGAATCTTCGTGGAAAGAGTTTATGCCAGAAGGTGTAACAAAAAAAGTGTTTAAAGATTTTAAAAAATATTATGACGAAGATGTTTTTATTGCGGCTGGTAGAAAGATAAGAAATATAGCAAAAGAAGCTGATTTTTTAAATCCGACAGAAAGAGTAAAGAAAATAGCTTCATTATTTGTGAATTTCAAAAATCCAGACAAAGAAACGGTACTTACACCATGGCGAGTAGTTAACTTACATATGTCAGATTGTTTCGGTGGTTATGATTTTTGGGATGAAAAGCATGAAAATGAGATTGAAGAACCTCGTTTTGTTGACAGGGGAAAAATAACGACAGATACATTTGGTAATACATCAGCTCAAATTTTAGAAATTAATTCTAAAACAGGGTTATATCCTTTATATGTTGTATATAGTATTTACCGTACTAAATGTCAAAATATGCAAAGTGATAAATTAACATTAGAGTTAAAAAAAGAAATATGGAATGATGTAATACATAATAATATATTTGTAATTTGTAAAACGCCCATGGCAAAGCAAATAACTAAGCGTACTTTAGTTGGTTATACAGATACAAATGTCAATGCACATTATTTTGATGATCTTATAAATCAATTTGAAAATAAACCACAACAATTTGTTGAACGTGTATTGAAACCTAATTATTGGAAAAAGGAATGTGTAGGTAAAATGAAATTTGATGCAGTTGTAGGCAATCCTCCGTATCAGGAGAATATAAGTTCAACAAGCGAAAATGCTTCTTTATCAAAACAGTTATTCCCATGGTTTATAAAAAATACTACAATGTTAAATGCAACATATATTTCTTTAATTACACCATCAAGATGGTTCACAGCAGATGCACAAGATAAATCTTTTGTTAAATTAAGAAAGTTTATAAAAGATAATAATCATTTTTCTAAAATTTTTAATTATGCAGATAATAAACTGTTATTTAAAAATGTAGAAATTGCAGGAGGTGTCAATTATTACTTATATGAAAATGGATACATTGGTGATGTTCAATTTACTGAATGTTATGCCGATAAAAAAATAGAAAAATATAGGCCGTTATTTGAAGATGGATTAGATATAATAATATCTATGAGTGAGCTTGTTAATATTTTAGATAAAGTAAGAAGATATGCTGATTTTAAATCAATAACTTCTATAACTTTTGGAAGAAATGCTTTTGGAATAGTTGGCAAAGAATCAGAATTAAAAAAGATTACTTCCGATAAGTATTTTAATGGAGCTGTTAAAGTAAGATGTGCATATGAAAAAATTTTATATACTAAGATAGAAAATATTACCAAAAATACAGAATTAGTATATAAATATAAAGTGTTCACATCGAAAGGCAATGGAGGAGCGGGAATTTTAACTGACGAAGGTTCTGTTTCTATATTAGGCAAGGCATATATCGGAGAACCGTTTTCAGTTTGCACTGACTCTCTTATTCCATTAGGACCATTTGATGATATGGAACAAGCTCAAAACTTGCAAAAATATATGAGAAGTAAATTTTTTAGATTTATGGTTGGCATACTAAAAGTATCGCAGAATGTATATCAAAATGTATATCAATTCGTACCAATACAAGATTTTACAAGAAAATCTGATATAGATTGGAACAAGGAAATTTTCGATATAGATAAACAACTTTATAAAAAGTACGGTTTATCAGAAAATGAAATAACTTTTATAGAAGAAAAAATAAAACCTATGTAAATGCTTGATTAGCTATTATTAATTAACTTTTCAAAGGAGGTCACACCCATGATTGTTACAACTACACAAACTGTTGAAGGCAGGCAGATTGCCGAATATAAGGGCATTGTTTTTGGTGAAGTGGTATCAGGCGTAAATTTTGTTAAGGATTTGTTTTCCGGCATTACGGATATTTTTGGCGGGCGCAGCAGCACTTACGAAAACGAATTGCAGGAAGCGCGCGAAAAAGCTATTGATGAAATGTGCAAGCGTGCCGAAAGATTAGGTGCTAATGCCGTTGTCGGTGTCGATGTTGACTACGAAGTATTAGGCAAAGAGAACGGTATGCTGATGGTAAGCGTCAGCGGTACTGCCGTTAAATTAAAATAACATTTACAGTATGGGCAGCTTTAGGGCTGCTCTTTTTTTATGTGGTTTTGCAATTTTTATGCCGCAATTAAATTGATTTAGAACATTAAAAATTGTACGGTTTTATATTTCCTAACCTTTCTCAAATATTTCACAAAACAATTGTTAAAGTGTATTTATTGTAACATTATTTCATATTGACTTAAAAACAAATAATAATTATAATTAATTACATAAGATTTATCGCAAAAACAGTGATCTCTTAAAATAAGATAGAAGGTTAGGTATTGAAAAATGAAAAATTTACAGAAAGAATACGGACTTTACATTAACGGCAAGTGGCAGCCCGCCTCCGATGGCGCCACGTTTAAAACTTACAGCCCTGCTACCGGCGAAGAACTGGCAGTTTGCGCCGAGGCAACGCGCGAAGATGTTGACGCTGCGGTAAAAGCTGCGCACGCTGCGTGGGAAAGCTGGAAGAACACTACTACTGTTGAAAGAGCGGTTATTTTAAATAAAATTGCCGATATTATCGACGCCAACGCCCACCAACTTGCAGAAGTTGAATCGCTGGACAACGGCAAACCCATCCGCGAAACCAGCATGATTGATATTCCGATGAGTGCAGACCATTTCCGCTATTTTGCAGCTGCCATCCGTACGGAAGAAGGCACTGCCACCATGCTCGACAACAACACTTTAAGCCTCGTCCTGCACGAGCCTATCGGCGTAGTGGGGCAGATTATTCCGTGGAACTTCCCGTTCCTCATGGCTGCATGGAAACTGGCTCCGGCACTGGCCGCGGGTGACTGCATTGTGCTTAAACCCTCCAGCACTACCAGCCTGAGCGTTTTGGAGCTTGTGCGTTTAATTGAAGGCGTGCTGCCGGCAGGCGTGCTTAACGTAATTACAGGCAAGGGCAGCAAGTCCGGCCAGTATGTTTTGGAACACCCCGGCTTTGCCAAACTTGCCTTCACCGGTTCTACCGAAGTTGGCCGCGGCGTGGCACAGGCTGCTGCCGATAAATTGATTCCGGCTACTTTGGAGCTTGGCGGCAAATCGGCCAACATTTATTTTGATGACTGCAACTGGGATTTGGCTATGGAAGGCCTGCTTTTGGGCATTTTGTTCAACCAGGGACAGGTTTGCTGCGCAGGCTCGCGCGTGTTTGTACACGAAAAAATTTACGATAAATTTGTTGAAGAAGCGGTTAAACGCTTTAACGCCGTAAAAGTCGGTAACCCGCTCGACCCGGCAACGCAGATGGGCTCGCAGATTGACGCGAAACAGGTTGCCAAAATTGCCAGCTACATTGATATTGCCAAAGCCGAAGGCGCAGCCATTGCCTGCGGCGGCTATAAGCTTACGGAAAACGGGCTTGATAAGGGCAACTTCTTTGCGCCGACGCTGATTACTAATGTTACCAATGATATGCGCGTGGCACGCGAAGAAATTTTTGGGCCTGTGGCTGTGGTTATTAAGTTTAAGGACGAAGCCGAAGTTGTTAAAATGGCAAACGACAGCAATTACGGCCTTGGCGGCGCAGTATGGACGCAGGATATTAACCGCGCCATCCGTGTGGCAAAAGCCGTGCAGACGGGCAGAATGTGGGTTAACACCTACAACGCTATTCCGGCAGGCGCACCGTTCGGTGGTTATAAGGAATCGGGCATTGGCCGCGAAACGCATAAAGTAATGCTGGAGCATTACAGCCAGACCAAAAATATTATGATTAACCTTGGCGAAAAGCCTTTGGGATTGTATTGACAACCGCTCTTTACAATGTTAAACTTTTAGTAATTACAAATTTGCAGCTGATGATAAGGAAAAGTACCTTTAAAAGGCAGCCGAAAGCGAGCCGGTGGCGGTGAAAGTCCGGCGGCGGGCATTAAAGGGAATGGGCCTTGGAGGCGCACTGCGAGCCGCAAGGGGTAGCAGCGCCGGGAATGCTTTGCCCGTTACCATAAAAGCGGATATCGGCATCGGCCCGTATCTTTTAAGCGGACTTATTTAAGTCAAGCAGGGTGGCACCGCGAAAGTTTACAGCCTTTCGTCCCTACAGGGATGGAAGGCTTTTTTATTTACCTGTTAAGGAGTGAGCGGCATGGAAGCAGCAGAAAAAGAAAAAAAGATAGTAACATTAACGGAGGTTAAACCAACGCAGGACGGTTACCGCTGGGTGGCGATAACGGCAATGCTTCTGGCAATAGGCATTATTCTGCATACCGTAAGCCCCAATGTTGGCGGCGTTACGCCGAACTGGACCATTGCCATGTATTCCATTGTAATTAATCTTACCAATCCTTCGCTGCCGCAGGCACTGGGCATTGGTTTTATTTCCGGCATGACGCTTGTGCCGTCCTCCAAATCGGCCTTTCCGCTGGGCAACCTTGCCAGTGAGGTTTGCGGCGCGGTGGTGTGCTGCCTCCTGGTTAAGGCCATGCTTGCCGTTAAACTTGAAAAATGGCGCCTGCGCCCGTTTATTGCAGGTCTTGTGGCAACAATGGTGAGCGGCGGCGTGTTTACCTTTATTTTAAAAATAGTTTTGGGGCTGCCCTTCAGCGTATGGCTGTATGCCATGCTGCCGGTGGTGGCGGTAATAGGCGTGCTTAACGGCAGCATTACCTTTTTGCTGTACGGGCCGGTGCGCAGGCTGTTTTTTGTGCAGGAGGAAGATAATTGATGGAAACGGTTGCGGAATTAAAGCATTTTTATTTTGCTTACAAAAAGAATAACCTTGTGCTGCACGATATTGATTTTAAAATAGAAAAAGGCTCTTTTACCGTTATCGCAGGGCCGAGCGGCAGCGGTAAAACAACGCTGTGCAAAGCCATGGCGGGCATTGTGCCGTTTTATATGGGCGGCGCGTACAGCGGCGAAGTAATGGTGCTGGGCGAAAGCACCAAAGGCAAAAAGGTATCGGATATTGCCATGCGCCTGGGGCTGATGCTGGAGGATTACGAAAGCCAGCTTGTTTCCCTCACTGCGGGCGAGGAGGTTGCTTTCAGCCTGTTAAACCACGGCTTTAAGCCGGAAGAAGTTGAAGAACGCACGCGCAGGGCACTGGAAGATGTTGGGCTGCCGGGGCGCGAAAGCTATCAGCTGGACGAACTCAGCGGCGGGCAGCGCCAGAGGCTGCTTTTGGCTTCGGTTTTGGCGGTGCATCCGGAAATTATTGTTTTGGACGAGCCTGTATCGGCTATGGACCCGGACGGCGCCAATTCGCTGTACAAGCTGCTTTACAAAATACATAAGGAATACGGTACAACCATTGTGGTGGTAGAACACCGCATTGACTATCTGCTGCCGTATATGACGGATTTGGTTGCACTTAAAAAAGGACGCCTTGTGGCGGCTGATAAGTTTGAAAACGCCGTCCGCGTTATGTATAAGGATGAAACCCTGCGGCATTTTGTGCCGGCGCTGTGGCGCATTAAGCTGGGGCTTGAAGAAAAATTCGGCGTAAGCCTTGGTAATTGGCGCACGGAAGAAGAAGCCGTTGCGGAACTGAAGGCAAAAGGTTTTACAGGGGGTGAGGCGTAATGCTGGAGGCAAAAGAGGTTAATTTTGCGTATCTGCGCGGGCAGCCTGTGCTGAACGATATCGACATTAAAATTGAAAGCGGTGAATTCGTGGCGCTTTTGGGGCACAACGGCAGCGGCAAAACAACGCTGAGCCGCCTGTTCATGGCGCTTATTCATCCGCGCAGCGGGCAGGTGCTGGTGGACGGCACGGACATTGCTGCCATGGAGCCCGCCGATTTGGCAGATAAAATAGGCTATGTGTTCCAGAACCCGGATTTGCAGATTTTGGAGGACACGGTTTTTGACGAAGTGGCATACGGCCCGCGTGCCAAAAAATTGAGCGAAGACAAGGTTAAACGCCAGGTGGAAACCGCACTTGCCGCAACGGGCCTTACGGATTTGGCAGACGCTTACCCGCGCCTTTTAAGCTTTGGGCAAAAGCGCCGTTTGGGTGTGGCGGCGGCACTGGCCTTAAACCCGCGTACGCTTATTCTGGACGAGATAACCAACGGGCAGGACACTGTGGAAAAAGAGCGCATGATGAGCTACTTAAAAGCGCTTAATGAAGAAAACGGCATTACGGTAGTGCTTATTTCGCACGATATGGATACCGTGCGCCGCTACGCGCAGCGCACCATTGTGCTGCATAACGGGCATTTGGTGTTTGACGGTACGCCCGCAAAGCTGTTTGACGGCAGTATTAACGTAGAGCGCTGGGGGCTGCGCTGCCCTACGGCGACAGCAGTTGGCAACGCGCTTGGCATTACGGCAACAAGCCCGGAGGATTTTTGCAGCAGCATTAGCATGAAAGGAGAGCGGCAGGCATGAAAATATCGGCATTTACGCAGATTATAGTAACGGTTGCCGTAACGGCATGGGTATTTATTTTGCCGGTTATGGCAGTTGCCACCATTTTAGTGCTGGAACTGGCACTGCTTCTTTCCATTAAGCACGACCGCATGACGATGGCGGCAATAGGCGGCCTGGCGGTATTTACCGGGCTGATGGTGCTTTTGCAGCTTCTGTTCGGTTCGCCGCTTGAAATTGCACTGGTCGGCGGACTGCGCATGCTGGTTATGACCATGGCCTTTTTGTGCATGCTGGCAGCAACGCGCATACAGGATATTGCACAGGCACTGGTAACAAAATTCCACCTGCCGTGCGAATATGCCTTTATGCTTACAACGGCGCTGCGCTTTGTGCCTAACTTTCTGGCAGACAGCACCATTACCTTGGACGCGCAAAGCTGCCGTGGCTATTCCAACCGCGGCAACGCGATTAAAAGGCTGATGTCTTACGTTGTTGTTATACGCCCGCTGGTAATGCGCGCCGTAGCCAAAAGCGAAACGCTGGCGCTGAGCATGGAGCTGAAGGGCTTTGGTGCCAACACCTATAAAAACATGCCGCAGCAAAAACTCGGCCTTGCCGATTACGTTGTGCTGCTGGCGGTAATTGCGCTCAGTACGTATCCCTTCTGGCAGGAATACGTAAAAATATAAAAAGCGCCTGCATTGGCAGACGCTGAAGCTGATGTAAGTTTTGGGTTTTGTATAGCAGGATAAGCTGGTGCCGGTGCGCCGGTTATCTTTGCATAATTTAAATTTGAGTAAAGGGCTGCCCGCAACCGCCGGGCGGCTTTATTTTTTAGCAGGTTTATTTTCCTCGCCCCATGTGCAAAGCTGGTCGAGTATCGTCATCAGTGATTGGCCTCGCTCCGACAGGCTGTATTCCACTTTGGGCGGAATCTGCGGATATTCGGTGCGGATGATGAGCCTGTCTTTTTCCAGCTCTTTCAGCGACAGGCTGAGTGTTTTGTGCGAGATGGTGCGGATGTAGCGTTTAAGTTCGCTGTAACGCACTACGCCAAACTCCATCAGGCAGTACAGAATAACCATTTTGTATTTGCCGTTAATCAGCGACAGCGTGTAGCTGAAGCCGGTATCCTCAAAATTTGCCTTTTCTATATAATTCTTAATCATTATACTCTCCTTTGGGTTAGTATCTGATAAAAATGTGCGTACTTCATCTTTGATTTATATATTGCTATAATTATAGCAGAAAGACGGAGGTGGAGCAAATGGCTAAAAAAATAGTTGTTTTAAACGGCAGCCCGCGCGCAAACGGCAACACAAAAGAACTGGTAAAGGCTTTTGTTAAAGGTGCTGAAAGTGCGGGCAACACCGTACAGGTTTTTGATTTGCAGAAAATGAATATTCACGGCTGCCTTGGCTGCTGCATGGGAGGCAAAGATGAAGCAAGCCCCTGCGTGCAGAAAGACGATATGGCTTTAATTTACCCGGCTTACCGCGAGGCGGATGTGGTTGTGCTGGCATCGCCGATGTACTACTGGGGCGTAAGCGGCCAGCTTAAATGCGCGTTTGACCGCCTGTTTGCGGTGGCAGAATGTATGCCCGGCTATGCCAACCCCATTAAGGAGTGTGCACTTTTAATGGCGGCAGAGGGTGATACGGCTGATAATTTTGCCCCGGTAAAAGCCTTTTATGAAGGCCTGGCAGGGCATTTGGGCTGGAAAAACCGCGGCATTGTTTATGCAGGCGGCAATTTTGCGGCGGGCGATATTTTAAATAAACCGGCGCAGCTTGCCGAAGCTGAAAAGCTGGGCACGGAAATTTAACTAAATGCAAAACTTATAAATCTCCGCAGAATATAACTGCGGGGATTTTTTTACCCTTTAACCATGCTTCACCTTGCTTAACGCCTTTATTTTAAGTACAATAAAAATATAAATGCGTATGTGAGGGGGAATGCAAGTGGAACTGCGTATTTTAAAATATTTTTTAACGGTGGCACGCGAAGAAAACATTACCAAAGCGGCTAATCTGCTGCACGTTACGCAGCCTACGCTGAGCCGCCAGTTAATGCAGCTGGAGGACGAACTGGGCGTAAAGCTGTTTTACCGCAGCAAACACCGCATAACGCTTACCGACGAAGGCCTGCTTTTAAAGCGCCGCGCGCAGGAAATTACCGAGCTTGCCGAGCGTACAACCCGCGAAGTATCGCGCAGCAGCGAAAATTTAATGGGCGAAATTGCAATAGGCTGCGCCGAAGCAAGCAGTATTTCCGTATTGGCGGGTTTGATGAATTATTTCCGCCAGAAATATCCGCTGGTGCATTATACGCTTTATTCCGGCATTGCCGACGATATTAAAGAACGCATTGAAAACGGACTTTTGGATATAGCTTTTTTGACAGAGCCCGTGGATATTTCCAAATACGGCTTTGTGCGTCTGCCGCATAAGGAAGAATGGGGCGTTTTAATAAGAAAAGATTCGCCGCTGGCAGAAAAACAGGCAGTGATGCCACAGGATTTACTGGGCATTCCGCTGTTAATGCCCAAGCGCGACCTGGTTAAAAACGAACTTGCCAGTTGGTTTGGCAGTTTAAATGACAGAATGGATTTTGCCGTTAATTACACAATGCTGATGAATGCGGCAGTAATGGTGCACAGCGGCTTTGGTGCGGCACTGTGCCTTAACATGGGCACCGATTTTTACGACGATTTGCGTTTTGTGCCGCTTGCGCCGCCGCTTGCAACAGGCTGCGTGCTGGCGTGGAAAAAGAGCCAGCGGCAGGCACCGGCAGTGGAGGAGTTTATCAGCTCGGCGCATTCATACGTTTTGGGCATTTCCGGCAATTAAATATAGGTATTAGCTTATTTAAAGCGGCCATATTAAAATGTAGGTGTAAGAAATTTGCACCTGCATTTTTTATTGCATAAAAAGCTTAAGGAGGGGAATGATATGCAGGAAATGACTCGCAGAGATTTTTTAAAGGGCGCAGCCATGGCAGGCAGCGCGGTAATGCTGGGCGGGCTGCATGGCCTTGGCAGGGTGCAGGCTGCCGGGGCAGATGCCAAAGTACCGGAATACGACACGCTGCTCGACGGCGTATGCGATATCCATATGCATCTGGCGCCGGACATTAAAGAGCGCTGTACGGACGAATACACTTTTGCGCGCAATGCGCAGACGGCCGGTTACCGTGCGGTGATGTACAAAACCAACGAATGGAGCTGCCACGACAGGGCTTATTTAATCCGCCAGGCGCTGCCCGGGTTTGAAGTGTTTGGCAGCTTTTGTATGAACTTTACTTACGGCGACAAAATAAATGTATATGCAGCCAAAATGGCGGCGGCTACAACGGGCAAACTGTGCCGCTGCATCTGGATGCCGACGCAGGCAGCCGTTTACCAGTTTGCAAAGTTCGGCCAGCCGGGCAGGGGCATACCTGTAACAGGGCGCAACGGCAAACTGTTGCCGGAGGTTGTGCAGGTAATGGAAATCTGTGCCGAAAACGATATTATCTTTGCAACGGGCCATTCCGCTCCGGAAGAAAGCATTTTAATGGCGCAGAAGGCGCATGAAATGGGCTTTAAGAAACTGGTTATCACTCACCCCAACACAACTATCTGGCAGATGACGGCAGACCAGATTAAACGCTGTGCTGATTACGGCGCTTACATTGAATACTGCTATCTTGGCAGGCTGTGGGGCGAAGGCAGCGCTATGCCGGATTACGAGCGCCAGAGCGCGGAAGAATTTTTAAACTATGTGCGCCTCGTGCCGGAACGCAGCTTTATTACAACCGACCTGGGCCAGCCGGGCATGCCCGACCCCATTGACGGCATGCGCACCTGCATTAAAGAGCTGCAAAGCGCAGGCGTGCCGCAGCGCACGATTGACATTTTGGTACGCAAAAACCCGGCGTACTTACTTGGATTGGAGGGATAACTTATGGGCATGACCCGCAGGGAATTTTTAAAAAATGCCGCTATGGCAGTGGCAGCAGGGGCTATGATGCAGCCTGATAAACTGCTTGCGCCCAAAAAGGCAGAGGCCAACGAACCGGGCAGCCCCAAAAACATTTTAAACTATAACTCCAACATGCAGTACCGCCCCATGGGCAGAACCGGCGTTGATGTATCGGCACTGGGCTTTGGCATGCTGCGCCTGCCGATGCTGGCGGACGGCAAAACGGTTGACATGGACCAGACCGTGCGCATGGTGCGCCGCGCCATTGAAGGCGGCGTAAACTATATCGACACCGGCTATGTATACCTTGGCGGCCAGAGCCAGATTGCAGTTGGCAAAGCGCTGGCGGGCGGGCTGCGCGACCGCGTGTATGTTACCAATAAAGCGCCGTGGTGGATTATGGAACGCCCCGAAGATTTTGAGCGGATGTTTGATGAATCGCGCAAGGCGATGAATACCGACGTAATTGATTTTTACCATATCCATATGATTATGCACCGCGGCTGGAAAGAAAAGGTTATTCCCTTCCGCCTTATTGAAAAGATTGAAAGATTAAAGGCGCAGGGCAAAATCCGTTTCAGCGGTTTTTCGTTCCACGACAGGCTGGAGCTGTTTAAAGAAGTGGTGGAAGCCAACCCCAACTGGGATTTTTGCCTCATTCAGCATAACTACCTTGATTACGAATACGAAGCAGGCGTGCTGGGGCCTAAATATGCAGCGGCGAACGGCATGGGCCTTGCGGTAATGAAGCCTGCACGTACCGGTTTTTTGGCAAACCTGCCGGATGTAATGCGCAAAGCGCTGGCATCTACCGGCGTGCATAAGCCGGATAACGAATGGGCGCTTGATTATTTGTGGGACATTCCGGAAGTAAGCGTTGCCGTAAGCGGCATGGGCAGCATGAAGGATGTGGAGGAAAACCTTAAATACGCCGCCAAAGCCAAACCCAACATGCTTACGCCCGCAGAACGCGAAGCATTGGGCAATGCCATCCGCGCTTACCGCGAAGCACCGGGACATGTGGACTGCACCGGCTGCTACAAGTGCATACCCTGCCCGAATAACGTGGCAATCGGCTACATTTTTGCCTACGTTTACAACAATTACCTGCTACACAAAAATATGGACAAAGCGCTTTTTGACTACACCGTTTCCATGTCGCCCATTCAGCGCGGCGCACCGGCAAGCGCCTGCAACGGCTGCGGCCAGTGCCTTGCCAAATGCCCGCAGGGGCTTAACGTGCCGGAGCAGCTTAAAAAAGTGGCCGAAACCTTCGGCTTTTAACAGGTGATTACATGACTATTTACGAAGCGAGCGAACGCTACAATATACCGCTGGAAATTCTGCGTGAGTATGAAAGCTGGGGGCTGTGCGGAGCGGTTAAAAAAGTAATGGGCTCGTGGCAGTACGACGACAGCGATTTGGAACGCCTGAGCCTGATTATGACGCTGCATGATATTGGCTTTGCCAGTGATGAAATTGAAAACTACATGAAGCTTTTGGAAAAAGGGCAGGAAACCGGCACTGAGCGCATGCGCATACTTATTAAAAAGCATAACGCCATGCTGGATGAAATACATTTCCGCGAAAAGCAGCTTGACCGCCTTAATTACCTGCGTTACGAAATACAAAAGAAAAACAGCAGCAGGGATTAATGCTCCGAAGCTGTAAAAAACTGCCGTAAGTGCGGTTTTTAATAAAAAAATCTCCGTTTAACAAAGCGTTAAGCGGAGATTTTTGTTTATAAGATTTATTTAAAATAACGGCGCGTTTTATTCTTCCTGCTTTTCAAAGCCGGTAAAATCAATTATTTTATGATGGTAAGCGGCATCAAAATACGGCAGCGCATCGGTTAAATATTTAACGGTTTTTTGCCAAAATTCTGCTCCGCCGTTGTGCGGAAAAGCAACTTCAATAAGATAAATGTCGTTGTCTTTGCTCCTTGCGTAAACGGAGCAGCGCATAAACCAGTACGCATCGGCGTTGTTGGGGTTTTGCTGCCACAGGATAATGAGCTGTTCCGGCTCGGTGGTAAGGCTGCGCAGCGCTTTTTCAACCTGCCCGTAAGCAGGCGTGGGGGTGTCCTCGCTGTTTAAACGGCTGCGGATAGTCAGTATCCAGTCGAACGTGGTGCTTGGCTGGGGCAGCTGCGGCGCTTCTTTTTTATCGCTGCCGAACATGGATTGCAGGCGCAGCAAGCCGCGCAGCACGGTTTCGGTTTTGTCGCGGCGCACCCATTTGCCAAAAAAGTTCTTTTTGTAATGGCTTAATTCCTCCTGCGCTTCCGGAAGGTCCTTGGCTTTTTGCAGGTAGCTAACGCCTTTGGCGATATCCTCCGGACCGCCCTCGCCGTTGCAGTACAGCCAGCCCAGCAGAAAAAACGCATCCTGGCAGTCCCAATCCACCGCTTCTAAATACTTGCGCGCCAGCACATAGTCTCGTTCCGTGCCCTCTCCGTAGGTATAGCAGTAACCCAGGTAATACGCGCCCCAGTTGCCGGTTTTGCCGCTGTCGTCCGCCCATTTCAGCAGGCGGAAGGCTTTGTCGTAATCCTGTTCCACGCCGCGACCGTCAAAATACATCGCGCCCAGGCGGTTGTAGCAACCCGCCTTAACGGGAATGTTGGAGTCGATAGCTTTTTGGTAATACTCTGCGGCTTTCGCATCGTCGTGCGGTGCGGCAACGCCGTTTTCGTAATAATTGCCCACAAAAAAGTAAGCGCGCGGTTCACCGGCCTCCGCTGCCTTGCAGAACAGGGGAAAGGCTTCCTCGTGTTTATCTTCATCGAACAAATCGCAAGCGTAAAAATACTGGTAGTTGGGGTAGCCCTTGGCGGCGTAAATGCGGTCCAGCTCTTTGGCTTTTTCCGGCTGCGGCGGCAGTACGCCTTCAATACCGTCGATGTACATCAGCATAAGGTTCGCACCAGCGGTTGCCACGCCGCCGTTAAGCGCGCTTTTGTACCAGTATTCGCATTTCAGCATATTTTCGTGAATGAAGCTTTCAAAAGCCTCGTCGCTGTCAAAATCCTCGGGGTTAATGTTTTCTATCTGCAAAAAATCGTACCAGTAATAAACGTTGCCGATAACCATCTGGCAAAAGGCATCGCCTGCTTTCGCCTTTTCTAAAATAATATCGTAGGCGGCTTTTAAGCTTGCCAGCGGCATGGCTTCTTGCAGCTCTTTATTCATCACGCCGCAGCGCATGGCGATAAGCGTACCCAGCGCACTGCCCATCATTACCGATTGGTATATCAGCTCGTCCGCGGCGTCCTCGTCTACCGGAAAATCATGCCCCAGCCAGGTGTATTCCTGTCCGTACAGACAGCGCGCCAGCAGGCAGTAAGCGTCGGCGTCGCCCTCGCGGCATGCCTCCTGCAATAGGCGGAATCCCTCCTGCCCGCGCTGTGCGCCAAGGTCGTAATAAATATAGCGTATCGCTGTTTCTACTTTATCGCTGAAAAAATGTCCCATTTTTTCCACCCCCCCGTTTCTGTTCTGCGTACATTTATGCTTTTTTTTTGGCTGTTGCTGAACTTTGCTTTAAGTGTAGCACTGCGCCTGGCAATTTACAATTGGTTTATGGCGAGCAGTATGTAAAATTCAAAAGCACCGCTCTGCAAAGGGAACGATGCTTTTGATATAGTCATTTTTAAATTTACGTTTAAATCATTCCGCCAGTTTTTCTGCGCTGAAGGCGTAAACACGCTGCCAGAAAATTTTGCTCTGTTCGGCTTCGGGTGCGGCAATTTCAAAAGCGTGGTACAATCCGGGAATTACGTGCAGCTCGGTATCGACATTTGCTTCCGTAAGTTTTGCGGCGTAGTCAATGTCTTCGTTAACAAATAAGTCAAGCCCGCCGACATAAATAAACGCAGGCGGCAGGTTGGCAAAATCTTCCGCAAAGGTGGGCGAATAATAACCCAGCATTTTGCCGCTAAGGTTTTGCCCTCCGCGCAGAACCTCCCACGCATACTTGTTGCTGCTGCGCGGCCAGCAAATATAACCGGTCTGCTGCGCATGGTAGGGAGAGCTTTCTGTTGCGGTGCGGTAATCAAGCATCGGGTAAATTAAAACCTGCCCCTTAATGGGGATGTTGGCGTTATCGCGGTTATACAGTGCAAGGCTTGCGGCAAGGTTGCCTCCGGCGCTGTCGCCCATTAAAATAATTCTTCCGGCATCAAGGCCGAGTTTGTCTGCGTTTTCTTTAACGTACATTAAACCGCTGTAGGCGTCCTCAAGCGCCGCGGGGAAGGGTGCTTCTACCGAAAGACGGTAACGCGGCGTAACAACGGCGGCGTTTAAAGCATTGGCAATGTTCTGGTAGCGTTCGCGGTCGTCAAGCGAAATTCTGAACAAATAACTGCCTCCGTGGGCGTAGTACACTACCGGCAGTTTGGCTTCGCTGCTTTTTGCAGGGCGGTAAATATAAAGCGGCACATCCGCTGCGCCGTAAAGGCTTTTGGCGTTAACGGTTTCAAAGGTAATGCTGCTTGGGGCAGAAACATAGTTTTTAACGCGCCGCTCTACGTCCTGCGGCGATGTGGCTTCAATAAGATAACCTTCTGCCGCCGCACGGTATTCCGGCTGCACGCGGCCGATATAGGGTATTTCCGCAGCCAGTGCGGATGCGGCTATGTTAAAGGCCAAAAGGCAAAGGGCAATAAATTTTTTCATAGGGTCACCAGCTTATTTTAAATTTTTGCCGCTGAGCGTTACTGCCTGCGGCTTGTTGACGATAAGGACTTTATCCGTAACCATTGTTTGTACGGCTTTATTATATTCCTGAAAATACGGCCCGTCAATGTGGGCGCGGTAAGCGTTGTCATCGGCATACAGCTCCAGCAGGTGGAATACGTTGGGGCGTGCGGTTTCTGTTGTTGCAAGCAGTGCCAGTACGCCTTCTTCGCTGGCAACGGCGTTTTGCATTTCTTTGGCAAGCACTTTTTTGTAAGTGTCAAGCTGCGCCGGGTCGATAACTAGCAGTGCCATGCGTGCCTTATCGGCAGTGCCTGTGGTTTTGCTTTGCAGGTTAAAGGCATCGGCGGCAAGGGTTTTATGTACCTGCGCCAGTTTAAGCGCCTGTGCGGCGGCTGTTTTTACGTTGGCATTATTTTGGGCGGCAGTAAAAGCGTTTTCATCCGTATAAATTTCCAAATAGCGCATTACGCCGTTTTCGTCCTCGCCGCCGTAAACGGCCAGCACGCCTTCACTGTTTTGCAGTGCTGTGTTAAGTGCGGCAACGGCTGCGCGCAGGGCGTTTTCGTTACCGGCGGCTGCGCTGTATACGCTCCAGCGCACAAAGGGGTGGGCGGCAGCTGCGGCGTTTACCGGCAGTGCCTGCATACCTAAAAGCAGCATCATAGCTGCGCAAAATAATAATTTTTTCATGGTGCTTTTCCTTTACTTATTCTGCTTTTTCAAGCGTTGCGGTAAAACTGTCGTGGGCTTTAACAATATCAAGCCCGCTTTCCAGCCTGCCGATGGGAATTAAATTGCTGTCGTCTTTAAAATCAACATAAAAAATGCTTAAATTGCCCCACGGCTGATAAACGCACAAATCGCCCGCAAGGGGATGGCAGCCAACTTTTTGACCGGTTTCGTCAAGGCGCTTGTCGAAGTAGGCAATCTTTTCCATACCGGAAAAATCCTTAAACGAAAGCGTTACCGGCAAACGGCTGTATAAATCGTTGGCGCTCGGTTCGTTGCGCAGCGTAACGGGCAGGCGGCTTCCGTCAATAACAAGCACGGCTTTGTGGTCATCTGCTGCGGCAGTGTTTTGCGGTGCAGGCTGTGCTGCGGGTGCGGAAGCGCCGCAGGCGGAAACAGCAAGTGCCGTCAGCGCAGCGCTTAACAGCAAAAGTAATTTTTTCATAGGTATCCCTCCGTTTTATTTGTATAGTTTAATTATAAAAAGCGCAGGGCATGGCGTCTAATGCTTAATTGTTATGCACCAACATGCGTTTTTGGCATGAAGTGCAGGCGGGAGTATGCTTCAACTTGCGCGTTTAAAAATTTTTAACTACAATAATTATATGGAGAAATGCTTTAAAGGAGGAACCGGCATGAAATACCGCGAACTTGGAAAAACAGGATTGAAAGTAAGTGAAATAGGCCTTGGCTGCGAAGGCTTTAACGGCAAAGACGCCGCTTTTACGCAGGAAATGTTTAAACTTGCTCTGGCAGCGGGCGTAAACTGCATGGATTTATACAGCCCCAACCCGGAGATGCACAAAAATATTGCAGCTGCACTTGGCAGCCGCCGCAAAGATTTTATCTATCAGGCGCATTTATGCACGGAGTGGAAGGACGGGCAGTATAAGGCTGTGCGCGATATTGCCAGTGTAAAAGCTGCGTTTGAAACTATGCTGAAAAATTTGAACACGGATTATATCGATATCGGCATGATTCATTATGTAGATTCGCCGGAACTTTGGCGCACGATTGAAAGCGGCGGCGTTCTGGATTATGCGCTGGAACTGAAAGCCAAAGGCAAAATTAAGCACATCGGCGTAAGCAGCCATAATCCGCTGGCGGCGCTGGAAGCAGTAAAAAGCGGCAAGGTGGAGGTGCTGATGTTCAGCGTAAACCCCTGCTACGATTTGCTGCCCGGCACGGATGACGTGGAAAAACTGTGGGCGGAAGAAAGCTACAAAAAGCCTTTGCTGAACCTTGACCCCAAACGTGCGGAACTTTACGAAACCTGCCAGCGTTTGGGAGTGGGCATTACCGTTATGAAAGCTTTTGGCGGCGGCGACCTTTTAAGCGAGTACAGCCCGGCAGGCAAGGCGCTGACGGCGGTGCAGTGCCTGCATTATGCGCTGACACGCCCGGCGGTAGCGGCTGTTATGAGCGGTGCACGTACCATGGAAGAATTAAAAGCCTCGCTTGATTACGAAAAAGCAAGCGAAGCCGAAAAAGACTATGCAGAAGTTTTTGCAAGCTTCCCCAAAATCAGCTGGGAAGGACACTGCATGTACTGCGGCCATTGCGCGCCTTGCCCCAAAGGTATTGATGTGGCAAATGTAACCAAGTTTTTGAACCTTGCCAAAGCGCAGGGCGAAGTGCCGGAAACCGTACGCGAACACTATGCGGCGCTTAAAGCCCACGCCGGCGACTGCATTGCCTGCGGCGCCTGCGCCAAACGCTGCCCCTTCGCCGTTGACCCCGTTGCCAACATGTGTGAAGCGAAAGAAGTTTTTGGGTATTAAAAATTTTAAAGCTAAATAAAGTACAGAATATAAAATAATCCGATGGTTTTGATGAACTGTCGGATTATTTTTCTTTCTTGCTTTTTAGTGAAATATCCATTAAAATATTCCTGAAAAGAATAAAAGCGGATACGGAAAGGCAGGGTTGTGTGGAATCAAATTTTGAAATTAAATTTTTTAAAACGGCTAATGGCCGTGAACCTGTCAGAGAATATCTGAAAGACATGGCACTGACAAATGAAAAAGTTACGCGTGATACATTAGACACAATATCAGAATTATTAATGATGTTAAAAGCCAAGGGTAATGCTTTGGGTGAACCTTATATCAAACATTTGCAAGGACCTATATGGGAACTGCGTCCCAAAAACAGGCGTATTTTGTATTGCTGTATTTTAGAAAATCAGATATATTTGCTTCATATATTTAAAAAGACAACGCAGAAAACTCCTAAAAAAGATATACAAAAAGCATTGAGCAGATATAAATTATTGATTGGCAGATAAAAGAGGTGAGTAAAATGAAAGAAGCAAATGTTAAAATTAACACCAAATATAGTGGAAGCAGTGTAGATGATTTTTTTAATGAAATTTATACCGCTGATGAGTTAGAGATAATTAAAGAGCGCGCAGATTTTTTGCTGCAAATTGTTGAGGCAAGAAAGGCGGTAAATTTAACGCAGATTGATTTAAGCAAAAAGACCGGTATTTCCCAGTCGACCATAGCAAAAATAGAGAACGGCAAAATTAACCCAAGTTTAAATAACATTTTTAAAATTCTGCACGCCATGGGCAAAACCATTAAAATAGCATCGTTGTAAAACAACAAAACCGGCATCGTTATGATGCCGGTTTTTGGTTAGAAGGGGAAAGGTTTATGGATGTTTCAAATCTGCTGTTAGGTTATTTTATTGTGCTGTCTGGTTATTTGCGGGGTTATTTATCCTCGTTGTAGAACGGGCATTCATCGCCCCAGTCGCAGTGGCCGTCGTGGTGGTAACGGTCATAGTGGCGGTCGCGGTCATAGCGTCCTTCGCCATGGTGGCGGCCATAACCCGGGCCCCAGCCGCAGTGCAGTCCGCGGAAGTTGCCGCGCGGTCCGCGGAACATATCTTTCAGTGCTTCCTGCTTTTGTTCTTCGCTCATGCTGGCCCATTTTGCTCTGGCTTCGGCTTCGCGTTTTTCGATAGCTTCGCGTTTTTCTGCCGGCAGTTTGCTTAAAAATTCATCATGCCATTTCTGGCGCTGTTCAAATTTCTGCTGCGGGGTCATTTCCATCCATGCCAGCCTTGCAGCATCACGCTCGGCGCGCTGTTCGGGGGTAAGCGGAGTGCCGCGGCGCAGAGGCATTGGGCGGCGTGCATCGGTATCGCCTTCGCTCAGAATTTTTTCTACTTTATCGCGCATGGTAGGCTGAACCTGTTCGGTTTGGCCTGCCGCAAAAACCGGTACGCTGATGGCGGTGATTAAACCTGCAACTACTAAGGATTTGAATAATTTGCTTTTCAACATATCAGGTCACTCCTTTAATTTATGCTTATTTGTTATGCTCTTTAGCTTGTCTTTATTGTACAGTGGGCTTGTGGCAAAATTATGGCAAAAATATTTTATTTTGAGGTTTTTTAGCCACATTTTGCTGTTAATATTATATCAGCAATTAAAGCAAAAAGTAAAAAAACTGCTGCCTTTGGGCTGATGTAAGGGTTAAATTTCTGCGCAAAAATATGTATAATATAGGTAAGTTTTGTGCAGAGAGGTGATGGCAGTGGCAAAAATGCTGATTGCTGATGATAATAAACAAATTACTTCCATTCTATCCAACTATGCGCGCAAAGAAGGTTTTGAACCGGTAGTTGCGCTTGACGGCGAGGAGGCTTTGCGCCTGTTTGACGAGCATGAGCCGGATATTGCTATGGTGCTTTTGGATGTTATGATGCCTAAAGTGGACGGCTTTGAAGTGTGCCGCCGCCTGCGCGGAAAATCGCTGGTGCCGGTAATTATGGTTACTGCCCGCGGCGAAGATTTTGAAAAAATCATGGGACTTGATATCGGCGCCGACGATTATATTATAAAGCCTTTCAGCGCGGGCGAGGTAATGGCACGTGTGCGTGCAATTTTGCGCCGCATGCAGCCGCGCGAGGAAAAAACTGCGCATAATATTTACAGGTACAGCAATTTAATGATTGATTTGGACAAATACGCCGTAACAGTAAATGGCAGCGAGGTGCCGCTGACGAAAAAAGAGGTTGAGCTTTTATGGACTCTTGCCAAAAACAGCAGCAAGGTCTTTTCGCGCGATAATCTTCTGGACAGCCTATGGGGCTACGATTATTACGGCGACAGCCGCACGGTGGATTCGCACATTAAGCGCATGCGTGCCAAGCTGGATAAGTTTGAGCATCCCGGCTGGGAAATAAAAACCATTTGGGGTGTAGGTTACCGCTTTGAGGAGAAAGCAAATGCATAACAAAATAGCTTTAAAACTTACATTGTATTTTGCCGCAGTGCTTTTGGTGTTCGCACTGGTGGTAGGCGGCAGCTTTGCGCATTTTTTCCGCGAGCATACGGTGGATATAAAAAGCACGGAGCTTAAACAGCGCGCCGTGCGCATTGCCGAAGTGCTGAGCGAAAATGCAGGCTGGCTGGAAAAACGCGGCGGTATTGCCAATACGCGCTTTATAAGTTACATTAACAACATCACCATGGAAGATGTGTGGGTTGTTAACAGTGACCGCGAACTGAAGCTGCCGCAGCGTATGAACCACCATATGGGCATGCACCGGCGGATGATGCACGCAGATACGCAGGCTCAGGTGCCGCCGCTGAAGGAGTTTCCGCGCCGCAGCGTTACTTTTGAGCAGCTGTCCGATGTTACACGCAACTGCGTGGAGCAGGCGTTTGCCGGTACGGTATCGGTAGCGGAAGATTTTAACCCCGTGCGTGAGGAAACCATGCTTTGCGCCGCTGCGCCTGTATACGACGAAAACGGCGCTATCCAGGCGGCAGTGCTTCTGCATTACCCCGTGCAGGGCTTGCAGTCCGCAACGTGGGAAGGCGTAAGAATCCTGCTTTTATCCTGTGCCATTGCGCTTTTACTGGTATCGTTTTTAAGCGTGCTGTTCAGCTGGAAATTTACGCGCCCCTTAAACCGCATGAAGGAAGTGGCGCAGAAAATGGCCGAGCATGATTACACTGAACGCTGCAACATAAAGCAGAATGACGAAATAGGCGCGCTTGCCGCCACGCTTGACGAACTTGGCAGCCGCCTTCTGGACGCCGACGAGGCAGGACGCAAGCTGGAAAAACTGCGCCGCAGCTTTATTGCCAACATTTCGCACGAACTGCGCACGCCGGTGACGGTTATCCGCGGCAGCCTGGAAGCGCTTAACGACAAAGTTGTTACCGATAAGGAAGAAGTAGAGCAGTATTACAGGCAAATGCTGAAGGAAAGCCTGTTTTTGCAGCGGCTGATTAATGATTTGCTGGATTTGTCGCGCTTGCAGAATACGGATTTCCCCATTGAAAAGGAAAACATTAATTTGTGCGATGTAGTGCAGGATGCCGCCCGTGCCAGCAAGCAGCTGGGGCAGAAAAAAGATGTGCACGTTGACGTTAAACTGGACAGGAATGTTTACCTTATGGAAGGTGATTACGGCCGCCTGCGCCAGATGCTGATGATATTTTTGGACAACAGCATTAAGTTCAGCCACGAAGGGGGCACTGTGGAGCTGCGTCTTTTGGGCGACAGGCTGACGGTGACGGACCACGGCAGCGGCGTAAAACAGGAAGATTTGCCGTATGTATTTGAACGTTTTTATAAAACACGCGGTGAAGCCAATAAAAACGGCAGCGGGCTTGGGCTTGCTATTGCCCGGGAAATAGCCCTGCGACACAATATTAAAGTGAGCATGGAAAGCGTGCCTGATGAAGAAACCGCGGTAATTATGATATTGCCGCCGGCAGGAGAGGATGCGGAAAATGAATTACGGATGTAACGGCAGGCGCGCCGTAATAAGCGGCGGTACCAGCGGCATAGGGCTTGCTGCGGCGCGTACGCTTTTGGCGGACGGCGCGGAGGTGTGGCTTTTGGCGCGCACGGAACGGTCGCAGCTTTTGGCGGAGCTTAAAGAAAGCTACGGAGAAAAAGTGCATTTTATAAAATGTGATGTTGCAAATGTTGCCAGCTGCAAAACTGCGGCGGCGCAGATAAAAAATGCCGGCAGCATTGATTTTTTGGTAAACAGTGCAGGCATTTACCGCGAGCAGAGCATGGAAATGCTGACGGAAACCGAGTTTGATGAAATTTTTGGCGTGAACGTAAAAGGCACGGTGTTTTTAACGCAGGCGCTGCTGCCATACATGGCAGCAGGGGGCGCGGTGGTAAACGTAGCTTCGGACGCAGGGGTGAGCGGCAACTACGGCTGCGCTGCCTACTGCGCCAGCAAAGGGGCGGTGGTGGCGTTTACCCGCGCCCTGGCGCTGGATACAGCGCCGCGCCTGCGGGTTAACTGCGTATGCCCTGCCGATATTGATACGCCGCTTTTGCAGCACCAGCTTGAAGCGGCAGGCGGCAGCTATACACTGGCGGATGTTGCGGAAGCCTACCCAATGGGGCGCGTTGGGCGTGCGGAGGAAGTGGCGCACGTAATCTGCTCGCTTTTAAGCCCGGCCAACAGCTTTATGACCGGCAGCATCGTCACAGTAGACGGCGGCTTAACGGCGAAGTAAGCAGTTAAGCTATTTTTGTTAGCGGCAAAGTACAGCAGGTTAGAATTATAAAAATTTAATTTTTGGAGTTTATTATGGAACAAGTATGGGGTTTGGTGGCGCTGATTGGCGCTGCGCAGATTTTAAATTCGGTAAAACAGTTAAAAAACAGCCGCCGGGAAATGTTTAACGGCGGCGGAACGTATACTTTATTTTTATTTTCCAATTTGTTAAATATTTTAAGCATGCTTGTGGTTATTTACGGCGTGTTTTTTAACAGCGGTGTTATTTTGCCGGCATTTACTTTGTGGATTTTTAACTGGCATTTGTTTACCTATTATGCTGCAAAGATAAATAAAAATACAGGCCGCACCATGATTATTGCCATGCGCGTAATTACCGGGCTGCTGCTGTTGGGCTGCGTGTATATTTTGGTAATGTAAGTTTGGCAAAATGCTAAAAGCCGTTTGCAAATGCCGTTTGTTTGTTGTATAATACAAAAAGAGAGATAATCTGATGTTTGCCCGTCAGCCCTCTCCTTGTAAATTTTGAGTTTGAAAGAAAGGCTGCCAGACTTTGGCGGTCTTATTTCATTTTACGCCAAAGTTGTAAAAACTCAGCGCTTGCCAGAAATAATGGTAGCTACAAGAATACCGAAAGCAATCATTAAAGACAAAGCTTCGTATGTGCTCATGTACTGCCACCTCCCTGCATTGGGAGGAACCGACCATCAGAAATCTCTCTTTTTGCAGTAATTATTATAACATAACGCAACTAAAAAGCAATTACCGTCCTAAAAATGGGGCAGTAATTGCTTTTTATTATTTATTTTCTGTTGTCAGTTTTTCAAGTACGCCGTTAAGCCATGCGCCGTTAAAGCTTTCTATCGTGCCTGCGTCACAGGCGGCTGCAAGTGCCGGGTCAATAGGCATGCGGGCAACGGTTTCAACGCCGTGTTTTTGGGCAATTTCATCAATGTGGCTTTCACCGAAAATATGTATTTCCTTTCTGCAGTCAGGGCAGGTAATATAACTCATGTTTTCAACCAGTGCCAGTACTGGCACATCCATCATTTTAGCCATATTAACGGCTTTTTCAACAATCATGCCTACAAGTTCCTGCGGAGAGGCAACTATAACAATGCCGTCCACTGGAATGGACTGGAATACCGTCAGCGCCACGTCGCCGGTGCCGGGAGGCATATCAATAAACATATAGTCAACATCGCCCCAGATTACGTCCGTCCAAAATTGTTTAACGGCGCCGGAAATCAGCGGGCCGCGCCATACAACCGGGTCGGTTTCGTTTTTCATCAGCAGGTTAAGCGACATAACGCTTGTGCCTGCCGCGGTTTTTACCGGGAACAGGCCCCATTCGCTTGCTTCGGCGTGGCCGTGCAGGCCAAAAGCCTTGGGGATGGAAGGGCCTGTGATATCGGCATCCATAATTGCTGTTTTATAGCCTTTGCGCTGGGCCAGTACTGCCAAAAGCGAGGTTACGAGCGATTTGCCGACGCCGCCTTTGCCGCTGACTACACCTATTACTTTTTTTATGTGGCTCATTTCGTTAGGTTTTTCCAAAAAACTTTCTTTTGTACGTTCGCTGCAATTTTCGGTGCAGCTTTCGCAGTTATGCGAGCAGTTTTCAACCATTTGCTTTGCCTCCTGTTGTCTGGCAGCGCTTTGCTGCCGTTTGCATTACAGTGCTTATAAATTTCAGCATAGCACCGTAAGCGGCATCTGTCAACTTTTGCGCCTGTGGGCAGATATATTTGCAGACGCTTAGTGCAAAAAAACAGAGTCAGCAGCGGAATTTTTTTGAGTGTATATTATATATAGGAAGGAAGTTGCACTTTAAAAAATTTTTCTGAAAATTTGCCGAAATATTATTGACTTAGTAGGAATTTATCCAGTAAAATAGTGGTGCGCAGCTTTATTTAATATTAATTTTCAGTTTGAGTTATATTAATTACAGGCGCAGTCTTATTTTACAGGAGGATTACGCTATGGTTAAAAATTTCTGGGGAGCCTTAACGGCATTTGCGGCGGCGCTATTTTTGCCGCAGCCTGCTTTTGCAGCCGGGCTTAACGGCGCGGAACTTTCTATCGGCTGGGTACTGCCGTTTGCAGGCATACTTTTATGCATTGCCATCTGCCCTTTGGCGGTGCCGCATTTCTGGCACGGCAATTACGGCAAGGTAGCAGTGTTTTGGGCGCTGGCAACAGCTGTGCCGCTGTTTGTAATTTACGGCGGCGGTGTTGCGGCAGGCAGTGTGGCGCACGCGCTTATCGGTGATTACATTCCCTTTATTATTTTTGTAGGTTCGCTGTACACGGTGGCGGGCGGCATCCATATCCGCAGCAGCTTTACCGGCACGCCGCTTACCAATACCTGCTTTTTGGCGCTTGGCGCAGTGCTTGCCAACATTATGGGCACAACGGGCGCGGCAATGCTCTTAATCCGTCCGCTTATTGCGGCTAACGAGCGCCGCCGTTATGTAATGCACACTTTTGTATTTTTTATTTTTATAGTTGCCAACATTGCAGGTTCGCTTACGCCGTTGGGCGACCCGCCGCTGTTTTTGGGATTTTTGCGCGGGGTAGACTTTTTTTGGACGGCCGAGCATTTAATTTTGCCGATGCTGACGGCTGTGGGCCTTTTACTGGCACTGTATTTTGTGATGGACAGCGTTTTGTTCAATAAAGAAAAGGATGAGTTTTTACTGGCAGAAAGCACCTGCACCAAAGAGCCGTTTGGCGTGGAAGGCAAAATTAACTTTGCACTTTTGGGCGTAATTATTGGCGCCGTTTTAATGGCCGGCGTGTGGGACAGCGGCATGGAATTTACCGTGCTGGGCGTGCATTTAACCGGCCAGGGCGTGCTGCGCGATGTGATTTTCCTCGCTGCGGCAGGGCTTTCGCTGGCTTTAACGCCTGCTGATGTGCGCAGCGCAAACCAGTTTACCTGGGAGCCTGTGCTTGAAGTCGGCAAGCTGTTCTTCGGCATTTTTGTTACCATTGTGCCGGTGCTTGAGATGTTAAAAGCCGGTATGGCAGGCGCGTTTGCGCCGGTGGTGGCAATGGTTACCAACGCCGACGGCACGGCCAACAACGCCATGTACTTCTGGATGACGGGCGCGCTTTCGGGCTTTTTGGACAACGCGCCGACCTACCTTGCCTTCTTTAACATGGCAGGCGGCGATGCTTCCGTGCTGATGACGGAAGGCGCGCTGACGCTGATGGCTATTTCCATGGGCTCGGTATTTATGGGCGCCAACAGCTATATCGGCAATGCGCCGAACTTTATGGTGGTTGCCATTGTGCAGAACCGCGGGCTGAAAATGCCGAGCTTCTTCGGCTACCTGCTGTGGTCGGTGGGTATTTTAATTCCCATCTTTTTGCTGCTGACATGGCTGTATCTCGTGTAAGGCACACTAAAGGTATTTATGCCAAGGCATATCAATACAAAATTTAATAAGGAGGAATAAACGATGAGTTCAGACAACAATGAACCCAGGCAGGTGCAGATTGCCGTCGCCGACCCGACGCCGCTCGGATTGTTCGGACTTTCCGTGGTGACGTTTGTTGCATCCATGCAGAAGCTGGGTGTGGTCAGCGATGTTTCGTGGGTCATTCCCTGGGCACTGGTCTGCGGTTCATTTGCTCAACTGCTCGCCGCCTATTTCGATTTTTGCCACAAGAATATTTTTGGAGCATCAATCTTCGGCGCATTCGGCTTTTTCTGGTCGGGCGTAGCGATGAGCTGGATGATTAAGGCCGGCACCTTCGGTGCGGGGCTGGCAGCGGGGGTAGACCCCAAGGCGCTGGGCTTTGCCTTTCTGGCCTACTTTATGTTTGCGTGCATCGGCACTATTGCCGCAGCGGAAGCCAACACATTTTTATTTGTGGATATGCTCCTGATTGATGTACTGCTTTTGTGCCTGGGGCTTGATACGCTTGGTATCGGCGGACACTGGGCGCACGATGTTGCCGCTTATTCGGAACTGGCGATTTCGCTGCTTTCGATGTACGGCGCAGGCGCGGTATTTTTAAATAATTTCTTCGGGCGCGTGTTCTGGCCGCTGGGCAAACCGCTCGGAATCTTTAAAAAAGGCTGATTAAAAGCCTTAAGATGGCAATATAAAAGCACTATCCGTATTGGGTAGTGCTTTTTTGTATGCCCGGTTTATTGCAGGTTGTTGTTAAAATGTTTGTGCAGCTCGTCTTTGGCAAGCAGTTCTTCCAGCTTTTTGGCAATTTCTTCCACAATAAGGTGGCAGGGGTTTTCATAGCCTGCAATTTGCATATCGTGCAGGGTGGCGCATTGCAGCGTGCCGAACTTTTCAATAACAAAGTCCGTCAGTTCCGTTACCATGCTGTAACCATGAAAATTCTCGCTGTCCTCCTGCCCGTCCTGTGCGGTAACAAGGCCGATAATGCCAACGGCAACTGTAAAGGCGCCGCAGCACGAAAGCTGTGTTTGCATGCCGATGCCCATAATGGAGAACATTTTCCGCGTATTTTCCGGCAGGTTTAAGCCGTAATATTCGTTGCAGGCTTTAAACATAGCCTCGGCGCAGCTTAAAGTTGTGCCTACATGATATTTATTGACGAGTTCGTATAGCTGCATAAAATCCTCCTTTATAATCGCTTGCGCAGATAAACCATATCTGTCAGCAGTACGCCGCCGTCATAGATGGGGCGGCTGTAATTATCGGTAAAAAAGTTTTTTATAATATGCGAGCGTACAAAGCCGAGCTTTTGGTAAAAAGGCACGGTGGCAGGGCTGTCGCCGGTGCCGGCCTGTAAAATTTTAAAGCGCCTCTTGTATTTTGCTTCTATAAAATTAACAAGCGCTTTGGCGTAGCCGCGGTGTTGAAACTGCGGCAGCGTGGCAAGGCTTTTTATTTCCAAAATGCCGTCGCCTTCATCTGTTACAAGGCATTCAGCCTTAACGTCACCATCTTCAAGCACATACATGGTGCCGCGCTCCAGATAGCGGTCAATCATTGCTTCTTCTTCGTCTGCCAGCAGGAGCAGCGGCAAATATTGTTTTTTGTTGCTGGTTACTTTTATGATTTGCATTTGCTTTCCTTCTTTTGCAAATAGGCCTGTAAATCTTTTATAAAAAGTTTTTGCTGCCTGCGCAGATAAAATTTTAATATTGGTTTTAAGCAAAATTTTTTAGCGGCAATTTCTTCGGTAAAGTGTACAAGGGTAGAAGTTCCCTGTTCAAGAAAAATTCCGCGCCAGCGGCCGCTGATGCTGCTGTTTTCAAGTGTAAATTCCCAACAGGAATACGGTTTAAAAACAGTTGTTGTAAAATGGGTGGGCGTACCGTTTTTGGCATATTCGGTGAACTGGTACTTGTTTAATACCTTGGTATGGCTTAAATCAGTGCGCCAGTGGTAGTTTTTTATGTCGGTAACAGTTGTCCATACGGTTTTTATGTTGTAGGGTAAAGTTGCCTGTATTTGTGAAATAATCATAATTAATCCTTTATATAAGGCATAACAATGCTGGCGAGTATTAAAACAAGCCCCAAAATGTCAAGCGTGCCGAAGGGTTCGCCTAATACAGTTACGCCTAAAAGTGCGGCTATGGCAGGGCTTACGGCGCAGAACAATCCCGCACGGGCGGCGCTGACATGGCTTTGCGCCATGGGCTGCAGGGTAAAGCCAAAGCCGGTGCATACTATTATAAGCATGGCAAGCATCAGCCATTGCGAGCCGGACTGCGGCAGCTGCGGCGTTTCCGTAAGCAGCATGGCAAAAAACGAAAGCACGCCCATAGTGCCAACCTGCACTATGCCTATGCCAAGCGTGGAGTTGCTGCCGTGCGAAAGGCGCTCCGTTACAATTATTGCCGCCGCATAGCAAAGGCCTGCCAAAAGGCCCCAGGTAAAGCCGCCGCTTAACTCTCCCTGGCCCAGTGCCAGAAGCACAACGCCAAGCATGGCCATGCCAGTGCTGATTACTGTAAGTTTGCCGGGCAGCTTTTTATATAAAAGAATTTCAAGCAGCGGCACAAAAATAATGGCGCAGTTTTCCAATAGAGATACAAGCGACGATGCCGCCTGCTTCAGGGCAATCATCTCACACGCCATGGTAATAAAAAAGGCTGTGCCAATAACTGTGCCCGCAAGTAAATCGCGCACGGCTAGGCTGCGCACTGCTTTATTAAAAATAAGCGCCAGAAGTACAAAGGCAATTATAAAACGTACTGCCAAAAGGTTAAAAGGCGCAAGGCTTTCCAAAATCATTTTGCTGAAAATAAAGCTTGTTGCCCTTGCGGCGATAACGGCTATTAAAAGCAGTTCATAGCTGCGGGCGGAAGCGGTTTGCTGCTGCATGTTAAAATCCTCTTAATTTAAAGGTTGGTTTGAGTTTATTATAGCATAAGGCGCGTTTTTGCGCTTGAGATTATCTGCCGCATGGCAAGATGCATTGAATTTGTTTTTGATGAAAGAAATACGGCAAACTGTTAAAAATATTACAAAATATCTTTGACTTAATAAAATATGCCTTTTATAAAAATTTTTTGTATAAAATTGCAGGCAAAAGGGCTATAATAGAGCTATGATTTTATTTTGCCTTGGGGGAGATATAATGGATAAAAATTTGCCGGTAGGCGTTATTGATTCCGGCGTGGGCGGGCTGAGCGTGCTGAAAGTTTTGCAGCAGGCACTGCCGCACGAGGATTTTTTATATATCGGCGATACGGCGCGCACGCCTTACGGGCAGCGCCCGGAAAAGGAAATTCGCGCCATGGTGCATGACCTGACGGATTATCTTGACAATGCGGGCATTAAACTTTTGGTTGTGGCCTGCAACACCATTACCGTTTTGGGAACGGAAAGCATCAGAAACGGTTATGCGTTTGACGTTGTCGGCATGAGCAAGGGAGCAGAACTGGCGCTTGGCGTAACTAAAAACAAAAAAATCGGCGTAATGGCCACGCCTTTTACCGTGGCAAGCGGCGCGCACAAGGCTGCCGTTAACGCGCTTGACGCAGACGCGGAAGTTTTTGCGCAGGGCTGCCCAGATTTTGTGCCGCTGATTGAGCAGGGCGTTTTCAGCGGGGCGGCAATTGAAGATGCCGTTGCGAGGTATTCTGCGCCGCTGAAGGAGGCCGGTGTTGATACGGTGCTTTTATCCTGCACGCATTACCCGTTTATCCGTGCGGAAATTGAAAAAGGCTTCGGCGAAAGCGTTACGGTTTTAGACCCGGCGGAAGCAACCGCCTTGCAGGCAAGAATTTTTCTGGAACGCGCAGGGCTTTTAAAAATGCAGGGCACGGGGCGCAGCAGGGTTTGCTTTACGGCCGATTTAAACCGCAGCAAAGCCATTGCGGAGCGGATGCTTGACATGGAAAGAAGCAGTTTTGAAGAAATAAGCCTGCTGTAAAGCTGATTGTATACATAAACTATATGCAGGATTTTATAAAATTTTGTCTAAATATATACCAGTATTGTTATTAATACGCTGGTTTAATAAATTTGTGGGGAGTGGTTTTAATGTTTAAGCGCAATAATCTGGCTGCACTGGCTGCATTCAGTGCCATGATGCTGCCGCAGCCCGCATTTGCGGCGGGGCTTAACGGCGGCGAACTGTCATTTGTGTGGGCCGTGCCCTTTATAGGCGTGCTTTTATGTATTGCAATTTGTCCGCTGGTTGTGCCAAATTTCTGGCATCATCATTTTGGCAAGGTAGCTGTTTTCTGGGCTCTGGCGTGCGCCGTGCCGATGTTTATCTCCTATGGCAGCGGTGTGGCGGTTAATTCCATCGCACATGCGCTTATTGCCGATTATATTCCGTTTATTATTTTCGTCGGTTCGCTGTATACGGTTGCGGGCGGCATTCATATCCGTTCAAGCTTTATCGGGCGCCCGGCGGTTAACACTGCGTTTCTGGCACTGGGCGCTGTATGCGCCAACATCATGGGCACTACCGGCGCGGCCATGCTGTTAATCCGTCCGCTTATTGCGGCCAATGCGCACAGGCGTTACGATATGCACACTTTTGTGTTCTTCATTTTTATTGTGGCCAACATTGCCGGCTCGCTTACGCCTTTGGGCGACCCGCCGCTGTTTTTGGGCTTTTTGCGCGGTGTTGAGTTCTTTTGGACTACCGAGCATTTAATTGTGCCGATGCTGACAGCAGTAGGCCTTTTGCTCCTCATTTATTTCATTGCCGATACCATTCTCTTTAATAAAGAAAAAGAAGAATTCCTTGAAAAAGAATCCCACTACCCGAAAGAACCGTTCGGCATCGACGGTAAAATTAACTTTTTGCTGCTCGCCGTTATCGTAAGCGCTGTTTTAATGGCAGGCATCTGGCATTCCGGCATTGAGTTTTCCGTACTGGGCGTGCATTTAAGCGGCGAAGGCGTGCTGCGCGATGTTATTTTCCTTATCGCCGCAGGCTTATCGCTTAAATTAACAAGCAAAGAAGTGCGCGAAGCAAACCAGTTTGGCTGGGACCCGATTCTGGAAGTAGGCAAACTGTTCTTTGGTATTTTTGTTACCATTGTGCCGGTGCTTGAAATGCTGCGTGCAGGGCTTGACGGCGCTTTTGCCCCGGTTGTTGCGCTTGTTACCAACCCTGACGGCAGTGCCAACAACGCCATGTACTTCTGGATGACCGGCGCGCTTTCCAGCTTCCTCGACAACGCTCCTACCTATCTTGCATTCTTTAACATGGCAGGCGGCGAAGCTCAGGTGCTGATGACGGAAGGTGCCAAAACTTTAATGGCTATTTCCATGGGCGCGGTATTTATGGGTGCCAACAGCTATATCGGCAACGCGCCTAACTTTATGGTGCTTTCCATTGTGCAGGAACGCGGGCTGAAAATGCCTACCTTCTTCGGTTACCTGTTATGGTCCGGCTGCATTTTAATCCCAACCTTCCTGCTGCTTACCTGGCTGTATCTTTTGTAATAAACTATTATTAACGGCATAACAAACTGCACCGCAAGGGTTATGGCAAGTAACTTTTGCAGTGCAGTTTTTGTAATTTAGCACAATTTGTTTTATAATATAGTTATGAGAGTTAAGGAGATTAAACTTGTCATTTAAAAGCGGCGTCATATTAATTCTGCTGTCGGCAGCGGCCTGGGGGCTGGGCGGCGTATGCGGGCAGTTTTTGTACCAGTTTCACAGCGTTACGGCACCGTGGCTTATTGCGGTGCGGCAGGTGCTGGCAGGGTTCATTTTTTTAGGTTATCTGCTTTTGCGCGGCGAAAATATTTTCCGCATTTTTGCGGATGCGCGCGATACTAAAGACCAGCTTGCCTTCAGCTTTTTGGGGCTTTTGGGCGCGCAGTTTGGCTTTTACTACACCATTTCGCTGTGCAACGCGGCAACGGCAACGGTGCTGCAATATACTTCGCCGGTGTTTGTTATGCTGTGGATGAGTTTTAAAAGCCGCCGCCTCCCGGAAGGGCGCGAATTTTTAGGCATTATTTTTGCACTTGTGGGCGTGTTTTTAATATCCACCCACGGCGATATCAATAATGTGGTGCTTTCGCCGGAGGCTTTGGTAATCGGCCTGATATCAGCCGTATCGCTGGCGTTTTATACGGTGCAGCCTATGCGCCTTCTGCAAAAATTCAGCACCACGCTGGTGGTTGGCTGGGGGCAGCTTCTTTCGGGCACGCTTTTGTGTTTTTTTGTAAACCCGTTTGAACCTACCGGCAGCTGGGATACCGGCGCGGTAATTGCCTTTATTTATCTTGTTATCGGCGCTACGGTTTTAAGCTATTCGCTGTTTTTGGTGGGGCTTAAAGTTGTAGGCTCTACCAAAGCAAGCCTCATCAGCTGCGCAGAGCCACTGGCGTCAATTATAGCCGTTGTGCTGTGGCTTAAAACTCCGCTTACGGCGGTAGATTTAATTGGCATGGCCTGCATCATTATTACCGTTATACTGCTTTCTATACCTAAAAAATAAAATATTACAACAAATTTATAAATTTATTAATTTAACCATTGCCTAATGGTAAATATTAGGGTATAATGTAATAAGCTTTAAGAATTACTATTTTACTTAAATTTAAACCACATGTTTATCCTGATAGAAGGTACGTGTCGGAATTAAATACAAAGGAGTTGGGAATATGGATATCAATTACAAAGCGATTGGGGTAAGAATTAAAGCTGCGCGTGCACGTAAAGGCGTTACTCAGGGCTACATCGCCAATCTCATTGGTCTGTCCACCCCTCATATCAGCAACATTGAAACCGGCAATACCAAACTGGGATTACCGACCATTATTCATTTGGCTAATGTACTTGATGTATCGGTGGATGAACTTTTGTGCGATAACATTAAACGCAGCGAAAAAATCTTCCAGAATGAGCTGGCTGACCTCTTAAAAGACTGCTCTGCCCAGGAACTGCATTTTATTACCGAACTTATAAAAGTAGTTAAAAAGAACGGCTATGCAGGCGAACCGAAACGCCGCGGCCGCAAACCCAAAAAACTGGTTGAAGCAGAAAAAGCTGCCGAATAATTTAAAATACTGCTTGCCAATTAAGCAGTGTTTATATTATAATATTGCCGTTAAGCCACAATAGCTCAGTTGGTAGAGCATCTCATTCGTAATGAGAGGGTCGCAGGTTCGAGTCCTGTTTGTGGCTCCAATAAAAAAATTAAGGCGTGGATTTTATCCGCGCCTGTTTTGTTTTTATAGGTAAAAATTGCAGAATATTATATCTGGCAAATCCTTTTGAAAAACACTTTACGCAAAATTAAGAGTACAAATATTTTCTTTTCATTTTTTTTGACAAAAAGGTGAAATGGTGTTACATTATAAGTGAAAACAGGAGTTGTCCTGTTGGGGGATTAAAAGCGCTGTACCTTTTTAAAGGAGGCATTTACTATGAAAAAGATTTTTGTTGCAATTGACGGCAGTGAACACGCATGGAAAGCACTTGATTACGCAGCAGAACTTGCAAAAGGCATGAAATGCAGCCTGTTTGTTTATACGGCTTTAAAACCCAGCGACAGCGGCGCTTTGCTTGCCATGTATGATATGGACGACCCGATGCTGGCAACAGAAGTTTCCGGCCTTGATGATTTGGGCGACAAACTTTTGGCTCAGGCTAAAGAACGTATCGGCGGTTCCGTTGAAGCAGAATATGAATACCAGGTTGGCTATCCGCCTGAAATGATTTTGAGCGCAGCTGAAAAATCCGGTGCCGGTATGATTGTTATGGGCTCCAGAGGCCTTTCCGGCATTAAAGAACTGCTGCTTGGCAGTGTAAGCAACCACATTGTACACTATGCCAAAGTGCCGGTAGTAATTGTAAAATAAATTTTGCTGCGCCGTAATAAAACGTAAAACTATTGCTGCCTTATAAAATATGGGCATAAAAACCGGGAGATATTGCTCCCGGTTTTTAATTTTGCCTGAGCGCAGATAAAAAACATATAATGAAGTAAAGTACAGATTTTGCTTTATATAAAGAAAAGAAGCGGTTAACTCAGCATAAGTAAATTTTTTAATACACTGCATAATTGCACCTTAAATTTAACAGTGGTATAATAAAATATCTGTAAGATGAATTTGAAATAACTGAAATATAAGGAGCGTTTATATGGTAAGCATTTGTGACCGTGTACGTTATGTAGAAACTGATATGATGGGCGTTGTGCATCACAGCAACTACTTCCGCTGGTTTGAGATGGGGCGTGTGGCCTGGCTGCGCGCTGCCGGCGTGGAGCTGTGGGAGCTTATGAACGCCAACATAATTTTCCCTATTACTCATGTAGAAGCCAATTATAAAGAATCGGCGCTGTATGATGATGAAATTGAAATTTGCGCAGAAATGACCGCTTTCAGCCGCGCCAAAATGGATTTTACTTACCGCATCGTCCGCAAAAAAGACGGCGCACTCTTGGCAGAAGGCTGCTCGCGCAATGTGTTTACCGATAATAACGGGCATATTATCCGCCTTAGCGGCGATTTTTATGACAGAATTAATGCTTTTTACCAAAAAGAGCAGGCAGAGGAGAAACACTGATGGAAGCAAAATATGAAATTATACCGGTGCCGACACGTATTTTGACGCACCACGATAATATAGTTGACGCCATTTTGGAATACGGCAAAGACAAAATAGGCCCGCATGATGTTGTGTGCGCGGCTGAAAGCGTTGTTGCCATTACGCAGGACGGCGCCAAACGCTGCGAAGATTTTAAACCCGGCTTTTTAGCCAAAACTCTGTGCCATTTGTTCCCTGCCAAAGGCAGCATCAGCGGCTGGTACAGTATGCAGGCTCTTTTGGACGCCGAAGGCGCAATGAAAGTAATTATTGCCGTTATCTGCGGCTTTGCCGCCAAATGCGTTGGCAAACGCGGCGTGTTCTACCAGATGGCGGGTTACCAGGCGCGCCTGATTGACGACGTTACCGGCACCATGCCGCCGTACGACAAGCACATTGTTTACGGCCCGTTTGAACCCCATAAAGTAAGCGAAAGCATAAAAAAAGCCACCGGTGCTTACGGTGCGGCCATTGCCGACGTTAACGACCTTAAGCGTGCCGCCGTGCTTGGCTGGAGCGAAGGCGTCGACCCAGACAAGGTTGCCAGAATTTTAATTGACAACCCGTTCGGCAATGGCAGCCAGAAAACGCCTGTTGTTATTATTAAAAATTACGCCAAATAAGGAGGGCTTGTGATGCTGTTTATAATTGAAATTATCGCCGGGCTGTTCCTGCTGGGCGTTGTGGTTGTGGCAGTGTTTATTATGATGCAGCCTAAACACAGATTTGTATTTGATGTTAAAAACCGCACCAAAGCGGAACTTACGGATAAAACCGACAATAAACTTTGCTTCAGCGTTGACGTGCCGTTTACCAACGAAGGCGGCGACGAAGGGCTTGTGCTTGACGCTTTTATGCGTATTTACCTGCCGCAGGAGCAGTATGACAAAGCGCTGGTGCGCGGCAAAATTAATTTAAAAGATGTACCGCGCGACGACGATTATTTTGAAGCGCTGGTAATGCCCAAGGGCGGCAATAAAACCATGACTGCCAAATTTGAGCTTACGCCCATGCACGGTGCAAGCCTTAAAGAAGCCGTAAACGGCCTGCCAGATTTTGACGTTGCCCTGTTCTGGGAATGCCGCGGGCGCGAAAACCTGTACACCGTTAAAAAGTTTATAACCATCAGTGCGGACGAAGTAAAAGCCCTGCTGAAATAAAAACAAGCCCTGCCTTTTGGCGGGGCTTTAGTGTTTGTGCGGGCTTTATGTTATAATTAAATTAACAAATTAAGGGGGCGGGCACATGCAGAACATTTTTATTATAGAAGCCGTTTCGACCGGGCGCTTTTACGCCAAGGAAATCGCCTGGCGCGGTTATCATCCGGTGGTTATCTATCCTTATCTGGAAAATATAACCGACGTGTACAAGCAATACCGCAGCGGCGGCAGCGATTATGCGCACAAATTTACGGACGATATTATTTTTATGGACAGCGACAGCAGCGAAGCGTATCAGGCATTGCTGGATAAGTTTCAGCCGGTGGCGGTGGTGGCAGGCAGTGAGCTGGGCGTTATCGCGGCAGATTATCTGGCTCGCAAAGCTGGTCTGCCGGGCAATGACCCCGCAACGGCGGAATGCCGACGCAACAAATTTGCGATGGTGGAAGCCCTGCAAAAAGCGGGTGTGCCTGCCATCCGCAGCGCAAAATTAAGCAGTGTTGATGAGAGTTTGCAGTTGGCGGCAGAGTGGAACACATGGCCTGTTGTTATTAAACCTTTGAGCGGCGCGGGCACTAAAGGCGTGCATTTTTGCAGCAGTATGGACGAACTGCGCGCCAAAGCGGAAGAAGTGTTTAAAGACAGCGACCTGTTCGGTTACGGCAACGCGCAGATTTTAATGCAGGAGTTCGCCAAAGGCACGGAATTTATTGTCAACACGGTATCCTGCGGCGGCAGGCACGCCATTACCGATGTGTGGCGTTACCGCAAAATCGCTGTGGGCGATAAGGGCAACGCTTACGATTATGCCAAGCTGGTAACACAGCCGGACGCGGACGAGCGAGCGGTAATGGATTACGCTTTGCAGGTGCTGGACGCGCTGGGCTTTGAATACGGCCCTTCACATACAGAGGTAATGCTGACGGAACGCGGCCCGCTTTTGATTGAAACCGGCGCGCGCCCGATGGGTGCGGTGCATGACACGGAAGCCTTGCAGGAGGCGCTGGGGCATTTTATTATAGATGTTTCGCTTGATACTTACATTGACCCGGCAGCGGCGGCAGCTTTTGCGGTCAAGCCTTACAGCCCCGCCAAAACCATTATGACGAAGGTGTTTATCTCGCAGGAATCTGCGGAGCTGAAAGAGATTCCGCTGTTTACGCTGCTTAAATATCTGCCCACGGTGCGCAAGGGCGATTTTGATTATGTTAAAAGCACCATGCGCGTAGAAGTAACAGTTGACCTTGCCACTACGCCGGGCGAACTGCAATTATGCGGCAGCGAGGAGCAGGTAATGCATGACTACGCAGTGCTGCGCGCGTTTGAGCAGCAGGCATTTGACCTAATCTTTGCCAAAGAAGTGCATTATTTTACCGCTCCGCAGGTAACGGTAAGCCTTGCCGACGGCGGCAAATGGCTGGAACTGGCGCTTTCCAAACGCAGCGACGGCACAATCTGCTGGATGGATTTAATTGACGACCTTGGCAGCCTTGCGGGCAGCACTGATGTGCAGGTTAAATTTACCGGCGTTGTGCCGGAACTGGCACAGGGACTGGAACTTTTAATGCAGGCGCTGTACTTTGAAAACAGCGGCGGCGTCTGGAAAAAGATTAAAATATAACTGCATGAAAAAAGGGAGCGTATCTTTTGATATGCTCCCTTAATTTTATTTTTTCTTCGCTAAATCAACATCGCTGTCTAAAATAATCGTTACCGGGCCGTCGTTAAATATTTTAACGTGCATTTCCGCACCAAATTCGCCGGTTTGTACGTTTACGCCTTTAGCGGCGGTAATGGCGTTAAATTCATCGTACAGGCGGGAGGCAAGCCCCGGTTCTGCCGCGCCGCTGAAGCTGGGGCGCCTGCCATGGCGGCAGGAAGCGTACAGCGTAAACTGCGATATGGAAAGCACGCTGCCGCCTACATCCAGCAAACTTAAATTCATTTTGCCCGCGTCATCTTCAAAAACACGCAGGTTCAGCATTTTATCTGCCATGGGCGCCAAAATGCTGCTGTCATCATTCGGGCCAAAGCCCACAAGTGCAACAAAGCCGCAGCCAATGCTGCCTTTAATTTTTCCGTCAATGGCAACACTGCCTTTTTTAACACGCTGTAAAACTAATTTCATTATCAATCTGCGGCGATGCCGCTAACCTCCTATGCGTTGCATTTAGTAACAAAATCGCGCACTAATGCGTTAAATTTAGCTGCTTCTTCATAAAACAGCATATGCCCACTTTCCGTAAAGGCTTCAAACTGGCCGTAAGGAAGCTGCGCTGCAATGTGCTGCCCCTGTTTAATGCCTGCGGTAAATACCGGGCCGTCGGCGTTCATAACAATTACGGGTACGTCAATGGTGGGCAGTACGCCCGTAAAATCGCTGGAAAGGTAATCCGAATAAATTGCTGCCGAAATCCATGGCGGCAGTTTGCGGAATTCTTCAATTACCCAGTCGGTTCCGGCAGGGCGTTTGCCGTCTTTAAAAATATTATTGGCAAAGGTTTCAAAATAAGCTTCGCGGTCATAAGCAAGGCGCTGGGCAATAATGTTAAAGCCGTCCATATTGTAGCTGTGCAGCCCCTGCGTATTCCACGGTTCGGGGCTGAAGGGGAACGGCGTCATGTCAATCAGGCCAAGACCTTTAATCTGTTCCTGCCCGAACTGGTCAAAATACGAAAGCACAATCGGCCCGCCCATGGACCAGCCCATAACAACGGCGTCTTTTAAATCGAGGTAGTTAATTAAGTCATAAACATCACAGGCAAACTGTTTAATGGTAATGCCGTGCAGCCCTTTGGAGGAGTTGCCGTGCCCGCGCAGGTCAAGCGTAACAACGGTAAAATCCCTGGCAAGTTCATCCACGTTGCGCTGCCAGAAGACGTGCGAGCACTGCCAGCCGTGAATTAACACCAGCGGGCGCCCGGTGCCGCGCACTTCGTAATACAAATGGGCACTGTCGGCCGTATTAAAATAACCCTGTTTCATAATTACACCTCACAATCGTAAAAATTATTGCTGCTGTAATACTTCGCCGTGCGCAGCAAAAAGCCTGCCTTTAATTAATGTTTTAATGCCATAGATAAGTAACGGCAAATATGATAAAATATTTTTACAGGGCGGCTTTGCGTCCTTAAGGCGAGAAGTGTTAGCTTTAATGTTAATAACGCTCGCTAAGTGATTATGTGCGAACATAAGTCACACATCTGCTTTTAGCAGACAATTTGCAGATAATGACCCATAAAAACGGCATGAGCAGATTCGTGGCTTTTGCTATTTATGGCAGTTCGCAACTTTTTTGCGTTGTTTGGCAAGTGGTGCTGTTGGCTTCGTTTGCAGTTATAACTTACGCATATCTGCGGATTGAAGATGCGTGACACAAATTGGGAAGCATTCGGCTTTTAAGTTATAACTTACGCATATCTGCGGATTGAAGATTAAATTATATCATTTTACAGCAGCATACAGCAGTTATAACTTACGCATATCTGCGGATTGAAGAAATGCCGCAGATATAATCAACGTCATAGTACATATGTTATAACTTACGCATATCTGCGGATTGAAGAATACGTTCATCAACAACTTTGTTTAACAGCGTTGCCGTTATAACTTACGCATATCTATCTATATTTTTATTTTGAGGTAACAATGAGTATAAAAGCAATACGTTTAGAAATTGTCAAACCTTATAATGAATCTGATGCTGAAAATGTTGTAACATGGAATGAATTGGGGCAAGTTCTGCGTGATGTGCGTTATGCTTGTGCTAAAGCAGAAAATTATGCTATTACGCAAAGGTATTTATGGGAAAGATTTAAGATTGATTATAAAAATCAAAATGGAGTCTATCCGAATCCTAAAGATTTTAAAGAAAAAACAGATTTATATTCACAACTAACAGGGATGTTTCCTGATATTGCTGCAAGTATTATTAATCAAACTGACCAAGTTGCAACAAGAAAATGGAATAATGAAAAGAAAGATGTTCTATCGTTAAAAAGGTCGTTAACTTCATTTAAATTAGAAGTGCCAATACCAGTACATAATAAAAGTTATAAAATTTTTAAAATCAATGAAACTGAGCGCGAAAATTATATAATCAAAGTAAATTTGTTGTCTAAAAAATCAAATAGGCAAACTAATTACAATATGCTTTTAAAGGTCAAGGATAATTCTTCAAAAACTATATTGAATAGGATTATTGCCGGAGAGTTAAAGCAAAAAGGCTTGCAGATTATAAGTAATAAGAAAAAATGGTTTTGCATAATACCGTATGATTTTACCGAGAGGAATACAGAGGTTGTTGACGGCAGAATTATGGGTATAGATTTAGGAATTGCAAAAGCCGTTTATTACGCTTTTAATGATTCGTATAAACGTGGAAGCATTGATGGCGGAGAGATAGAGCGTTTCCGTAAATCGGTACGTGCAAGGCGTATCACAATACAAAATCAAGGTAAATATTGTGGCGATGGCAGAATTGGTCATGGAGTAAAACGGCGTTTAAAGCCGGTTGAAATACTGCGTGAAAAAGAAAAGAATTTTAGAAACTTAATTAACCACCGTTATGCCCGTCATCTTGTAGAGATTGCCGTAAAGAATAAATGCGCCGTTATACAAATGGAAGATTTAACAGGAATTACAAAAGATAATGCCTTTTTAAAGGACTGGCCATATTATGATTTACAGCAAAAAATAAAAGAAAAAGCAGCTGAATACGGAATTTTATTTAAGACGATTAATCCATATAAAACAAGCCAGCGTTGCTCGCGCTGCGGTTATATAGATAGAGAAAACCGTCCGGAACAATCTGTATTTGTTTGCCAAAATTGTGGTTATGGATCTTTGTATCTTTGTGAAAATTGCAACAAAGAACAAAATCATGCTGGAATATGTGATACTTGTGGAGGAAAAACAAATTTAATTACTGTTAATGCAGATTACAATGCTGCCAAAAATATAGCAACTGAAAATATCGAAGAAATTATCAAAAAAGAAATGGGTAAGGAGTATAATCCACCTAAATAAAACAAAAAGGCATGGACACAAAATCCATGCCTGAATTTTTAACTTGCTGTATTAATGTACTAATTTAACGCCGGTGTGCGCTTCAATATCTTTTTCGCCCTTATCTACAAGGAAGGAAACTACAGCGTCGCCGGTGATGTTAACACAGGTACGCGGCATATCAAGGATACGGTCGATACCGGCGATAAGGGCAGAGCCTTCAAGCGGCAGGCCAACGGCGGTTAAAATCATGGTAAGCATGATAAACCCTGCGCCCGGTACGCCTGCGGTGCCGATAGAGGCCAGTGTGCCGGTAAGCACGATGGTAAGCATCTGGGCAGAGTTAAGGTCTACGCCGTAAAGCTGGGCAACAAACAAAGCGCATACGCCCTGGTAAACTGCGGTGCCGTCCATATTAATGGTTGCGCCGAGCGGCAGCACAAAGCTGGAAACTTCTTTGGAAACGCCCATTTTCTGCACGCAGGCAAGGTTTACCGGTAAAGTACCGTTGGACGAGCAGCTGGTAAAAGCAAGCAGCTGCGCCGGTGCAAGGCCTTTAAAGAATTTAAGCGGGCTGAATTTGCCGATAACTTTCAGCATGCCGCCATATACAAATACAGCGTGCAAAAAGCAGCCAAGGTAAACGGCAACGATAACTTTTAACAGCGGCAGCAGCACGGCCGGGCCGTTGGAAGCAACTACCGGGGTAATCAGGCCGAATACGCCAATGGGGGCAAAATCCATAATAATGCCTACAATTTTGTAAGATACTTCGGCAAGACCGTTGATGGTGTTTTTAAAAGTATCGGCAGGTTCGCCAACCATGGAAATGCCAAGGCCGAGGAACAGTGCAAAAACTATAATTTGCAGCATATCTGCCTTCAGCATGGATTCTATCGGGTTGGTGGGGAAAATATTAACAATAACCTGCATTAAAGGCGGTGCGTCTTTGGCGGAGGCAACAAGCCCTTCAGCGGGCAGGTTCATGCCTGCGCCCGGCTCAATTACACTGCCTAAAATAAGGCCTAGCACAATGGCAAACGCCGTTGTTACAAGGTAGTAAATAACGGTTTTCATACCGATGCGGCGGATTTTTTTAATATCGCCCAGGCTGCACATGCCCATAACGAGCGAAGCAAAAACCATCGGCACGATTGTCATTTTAATCATGTTCATAAAAATAGCGCCGAAGGGGGCAATCCACGTTTTGGCAAATTCGGCCCCGTCTGCGCCAAGCAGCAGCCCGGCAACAACGCCAAGCACCAGTGCTGCCATAATTCTTGTTGATAACTTCATTATAAAGCCTCCTAAATATGTAAAAAATATATTATAACAAATTTGTATTATATCAAAAAAATAATAAAAAACAAAATTGTATACAATATTTTTGATAAAGGAAGCCGAAATAAAAAAAGCCGCCGGAGCGGCATTTTAATTTTGTTTGAAGCGGTGCAGCGATTTAATTGCCAGCATACTGCCAAACCAGGCCGTAACAATGCCGCCCAAAACATCAAGCGGGTAATGCACGCCGAGGTACAGGCGCGAAAAGGCAACCATTACGGCCAGCAGCATAATGGGCAGGCCGAAAAATTTGGGCAGCAGTTTGTAATACACAAAGGCGCAGGCAAAGGCGGCGGTGGTGTGCCCGGAAGGAAAGGAATAGCCAGAAGCGTGCGTAATAAGCGGAATAATCTGCGGCAGCACCTCAAACGGGCGCGGGCGCATAACGGCGTTTTTTAAAATAACGTTGCTGATAAACGTGCTTAACACAAGTGCGGCAATGGCTGTTATGCCTGCGGTGCGCGTTTTGGAATTAAGTGCCAGAAGAATGCCGGTAAAAATCCAAAACCAGCCCAAATCGCCCAAAAAGCTGATGCCGCGCCAGAAGCTGTGCAGCGGTTCATAACGCAAAGCGTCCTGTATGTAAAGCAAAAGGCGTGTGTCAAGTTCTGCCAGGTAAGCCATCATCCTTCCTCCTTTCCGGCTGCGCCTTGTTTTTATTTTTCTTTATTATAAGTTTAACATAGAGGGATTAAAATAAGATGAGAGGGGGGAGTTTTTTTCTTTTTTTGTTTTAATTCTTTGTAGTTATGTTATTATATTTTTATTTACGGTTTTATTTATGTTACTTTTTATAGGCTAAAAAGTAACCAAAAAGCCTTCGCTCCTCAAAAAACTTAACGGCTCAATATTAAATCAGTTTGCCACTTGCAGCGCCTGCGGAACTCGTTTGCTGAGCAAACTCAAACAGTCTTCGGCTATTGCTGCAAGTGCCTTGTTATTTAAAGTTTTCGCCTGTTTTTTGAATGTCGCGCTCCGTCTAAATTCGTACTTTGGTAAATTTTTAATTAGATAGTATTGTTGCCGTAAGTTTTTATCACTGTAATAATTGTAGTTTACATATATTTTTTATAATAAGCAATCGTAATGTATGATACAAAAACAAAGTATACTGAATTAAGCAGTTAAAAAGTACGGGTTAAGTGCAATCGCGGCATTAAAAATTTAGCGGTATTTACTGAAAGAAAATAAAATTTTCCCGGTGTTTGAGCGCAGCGAGTTCCGTGGAAAATTTTATTTTTTGCTAAAGTGCCGCGTTAAAAATTTTTTCAGCCGCAAAACTTTCTTGGTTCGTTCTTTGGTTACAAAGAATGAACATGAGTAATAAAGTAAATTATAATGATAAACCTTTAATCAAAGACAAATTGTAAATGATAAATATGATATAAAAAGTAAATTAGAAATAATAAAGTACAATTAAAGACAAAACGTAGATAAAAACTACAACCCTATGCTCAAAAATAAAAAACAAAATGCAGGTATTTTTTGCCTGCATATTGAATTATTACACGTTGAGTCTTACGGAAAGAGGTGAGATTATGCTTTTAGGTATAGATGTTGGCGGCACTTTTACGGATGCCGTTTTGGTAGATAACGGTGCTGTGCATGCGCAGGCCAAGCGCCCTACAACGCACGGCGAGGTGCTGCGCGGCATACTGGCGGCGCTGGATGCCGTTATGGACGGCGCGGACGCGGCAAAGATTGAGCGTGTGGTTATAAGCAGCACCATTGTTACCAATGCGCTTACGGAAGGCAAAACGCAGCCGGTATTTCTGGCAGTAATGACTGGCCCCGGCATGAACGTAAAGGGGTGTTTTCCGGTAGAACCTTATCTGGTAAGCGGCTATGTTGACCACCGCGGCAAAATTGCAGCGCGTAGTGAGTTTAACAAACACTACGGGCTTTTGGATAAACCTTCCGGCGTGCAGGCAGCGGCAGTAAGCGGCAAATTTGCTGTGCGCAACCCGGAAAACGAATATGTGCTGGCGCACGAATTAAAAAAGAGCGGTTATAAAAAAGTATTTTTAGGTTCGGAACTCAGCGGCGAGCTGAATTTTATACGCCGCACCAACAGCGCGTATTTTGCGGCGGCGGTAGATAAAACCTTTGAAGCCTTCGGCAAGCAGGTGGAATGGGCGCTGAAGGAGCGCAATATTACCGCGCCGGTGCAGATTTTAAAGGCTGACGGCGGTACGTTGCCTTTGGAGGCGGCACTTAAACAGCCTGTTGAAGCGGTATTTACGGGTCCGGCGGCAAGTGTGCTGGGCATCAAAGCGCTCGGCGCGGCGCCTGAGGGCAAGTGTATTTCGCTTGATGTTGGCGGCACCACAACCGATATTGCTTTTTGGGATAACGGCGAGCCGCTTTTGGCGAAAAAAGGCGCAATGATTGGCAAATACCCGACTGCGGTGCGTTCTTTCCATATGCGCAGTGTTGGCATTGGCGGCGACAGCGCCATAACCAAACTGCCGCAGGGCTTTAAGGTTGGGCCGGAGCGTGCCGGGCGTGCGGCAGCGTTAGGCGGCGCAGCGGCAACTTTGGCAGATGCGCTGATTGTGCTGGGGCTTGCTTCGTTCGGTGATGCCGGTGCTTCCTTTAAGGCTTTGGGCGCATTGTGCCACGAAGGCGAATCGCCTGAGATGGCGGCGCAGGCTGTTTTGGACGCGGCACTGGACGTTATTGAAAACGCCATTAAAGATATGCTGCACGAGTGGAGCATTCAGCCTGTTTACACGGTAAGCGATGTTTTAAGCGGCAGCGATTTTGTGCCGCAGCAGCTTGTAGGTGTCGGCGGCGGTGCGCCGGGGCTTATTCACGCGCTTGGCAGGCGCATGGGGCTGCCGGTTGTAATTCCGCCCGGCGGCATGGTGGCAAACGCCATCGGTGCGGCTTTGGCACGCCCGACGGTGGCGGCAAGCCTGCGCGCCGATACTACCGAAGGTTATTATTTAATTCCGGAAAGCGGCAAACGGGAACGCCTGCCCAAACGCTTTAACATGCAGGCGGCAGAAGAAATTTTAAGCGCCTGGCTGCACGAAAAAGCAGGCGGCTGGCAGATGGAGAGCAGCGAAACCGAAGTTATCAGCCGTGAATATTTCCGCACGGTGCACGGATATTATGATACCGGCGAAATTATTTACCTGCGTATGCAGCTTAAACCCGGCATTTTGTATAAAATTACCGGCAGGGAGGTGGCATTTTGAAACAGGCAAATTTAGGACTGATATTTTTCCCGGCTTTTGACTGGATGATCAGCCCCGGGCACCCGGAGCGCCAGGAAAGGCTGTTATATACGCGCGACCAGCTGACGGAAGAAGGGCTGTTTGACCGCCCGGAAATACGCGAATACCGCCTGCGCATGGCGGAAATTAACGATTTGCAGCGCGCCCATGTCGGCGTGCCTTCAATAGCCAAGCTGATTACGCCTGCGCACCTTGCTTCTGCCGGAGGCTGCATGACGGCGGCCGACGCTGTAATGAGCGGCGAAGTTAAGCGTGCGTTTGCGCTTGTTCGCCCGCCGGGACACCACGCCATGCGTATAGTGCATGGCATCCGCGGTTTTTGTACCATTAATATTGAAGCCGTAATGGTTGAATATTTGCGGAGCCGCTACGGCATAAAAAAAATTGCCGTTGTCGATACGGACGTACACCACGGCGACGGCAGCCAGGACATTTTTTACCACGACCCCAACGTGCTTTATATTTCGTTCCATCAGGACGGGCGCACGCTGTACCCGGGCACGGGCTTCCCGGATGAAGCAGGCAGCCCGGCGGCGTGGGGCTATAACATCAACCTGCCGCTTTTACCCGGCAGCGGCGATAAGGAAATACACCGCCTGTTTGACGGGCTGATAAAACCTATTCTTGACGATTTTGAACCGGAACTCATCATTAATTCTGCCGGGCAGGATAACCATTTCAGCGACCCGCTCGCTTCCATGAGCGTTACGGCACACGGCTATGCGGCACTGGCAGATAAGTTAAAGGCGGATATTGCCGTTTTGGAAGGCGGCTATTCTATCGAAGCGGCGCTGCCCTATGTTAATACCGGCATAATTCTTGCCATGGCAGAGATGGATTACAGCAGGGTTATTGAGCCGGACATCAGCGCCCTGCGCAGGCCTGACCCGCGCTGCATGACGCGCGTGGAGCAGCTTATTGAGCAGGTGGGCAACATCTGGCGTACGCGCAGGGAAGTTGGCAGAATGCTGCTTGATAAATGCGGCGGCAAATGGCAGCGGCGCAAGGGAATTTATTATGACGAAGAAGGCATCCGCGAGGAGCAGCTGGAAACTGCGCACTACTGCAAAAACTGCAGCGGTTATATAACTGTTGCCACTAATGCGCGCGGCACCCGTTACGGCGACCAGAGCGCTTATGTGGTGTGCCTTTTGCGCGATACCTGTGAAAACTGTAAAAAAGCGGCTTATGATGACGCACTGCGCGCCAAGCAAAGCTGTGAATATAAATATATTTTACTGCAGCACCCCGATACGGGTGTTGTGGAAACAATGTAACGGAAGATTGGAGTTTATAAAGTGAAAGAAATTGTAATAGCTACAAGCAACCCGGGTAAACTGGAAGAATTTAAGGAAATGTTAAAAGATATGGAGGTTGAACTGCATTACCTTGCCGAATGGCCTGGCATTGAAGCACCGGAAGAAAACGGTCGTACTTTTGCCGCCAATGCGCGTTTAAAAGCAACGTACTATGCCAAGGCAACCGGCATGACCTGCATTGCCGATGACAGCGGGCTTGAAGTGCAGGCGCTGGACGGCGAACCTGGCGTACGCAGCGCGCGCTACGCCGGCGAGAAGGCAACCGACAAGGAAAACAACGATTTACTTTTGGCAAACATGAAATTGCAGGTTAAACGCACCTGCCGTTTCCGCTGCGCTTTGTGCGTGGCTGACGCCTCTGGCAAGGTGCTTGTGGAAACGGACGGCATCTGCGAAGGCATGCTGCTGCACGAGCCTTTGGGCAATAACGGCTTCGGGTATGACCCGCTCTTTTGGTCTACCGAGCTGCACATGGGCCTTGGCGAAGCAACGCCGGAAGAAAAAAATAAAATCAGCCACCGCGGCAAAGCCGTTAAAAAACTTATTGCCAACTGGAAGAAAATAAAATGAAGATAGGTTTAACCGGAGATACCCACGGAAGCATGCAGAACCTGCGCCGCGTTATTGCCGCCGCCCCGCCGGTGGAACAGTGGCTGCATACCGGCGATTATGCGCGTGACAGCCTGTACCTTAAAAGCCAGACCGGGCTAGAAGTAACGGCTGTGTGCGGCAACTGCGACGCGGGCGAAACGGATTTTAACGTAGACGAATTTTTATATTTGCAGGGCTTTAACATCTGGCTGGCTCACGGGCACCGCTATCTGCACGGCGGCAGCCCGCAGGAACTGGTGTGGTGGGCGCACCGCCTGGAGGCAGATATTGTTGTTTTCGGCCATACGCATGTGCCGCTTGTAAAATGGTACGGCGATGTGCTTTTGGTGAACCCCGGCAGCCCTTCGCGCCCGCGCAGCATGGACGGACCTACCTTTGGCGTGCTGACGCTTAACGAAGGTGAAAAACCGTCCGCGGAAATAATACGCCTTGCAAAGCCGTAAATTAAATGCTTGCTCTTTTAAAAACAAAGTGTATAATATAAATATATAGTATACACTAAATAAAAACGGAGGGGAGTAATTTGTTATGTCTTTTGTAGAAGATGCGTTGAAGTTTCATGCTGAACATAATGGCATGCTTGCTGTGGCAAGCAAGGTGCCGCTTAATAACCGCGAGGATTTGGCGCTGGCATATACGCCGGGCGTTGCCGAACCCTGCAAAGCCATTAAGGAAAATAAAGAACTTTCGTTTGAATATACCTGCCGCGGCAATACTGTTGCCATTGTAAGCGACGGCACGCGCGTGCTGGGGCTTGGCGATATAGGCCCGGAAGCGGCAATGCCTGTTATGGAAGGCAAGGCCGTGCTGTTTAAAACCTTTGGCGACGTTGACGCCATTCCTATCTGCATTGACACCAAAGACCCGGAAGAAATTATTGAAACGGTACGCCGTTTGCAGCCGGCTTTTGCAGGCATTAACCTTGAAGATTTTTCTTCGCCTAAATGCTATGAGATTGAAGACCGCCTGCGCGAAATCTGCGACATTCCGGTGTTCCACGACGACCAGCACGGCACCGCCATTGCGTGCCTTTCTGCCGTTATGGGCGCTTTGCGTTATGTAAAAAAAGATATTAAAGACGTTAAAGTTGTTGTAAACGGCTGCGGCGCTGCCGGTTCTGCCATCGGCAGGCTGTTTGTAAGCATGGGCTTTCCGAATGTAATTATGGTGGAACGTGTGGGCGCTTTGTATAAAGGCATTGATGCCAAGCTGGATAAAATTCAGCGTTACCTTTCGGATGTTACCAATCCGAACATGGAAAAGGGCACGCTGGCAGAAGTTGCCAAAGGCGCGGATATTCTTGTAGGCGTATCCGGCCCGAACCTGTTTACCAAAGAAATTATCGCCGGCATGGCGGATAAAGCCATTGTTTTTGGGCTTGCCAACCCCGTGCCGGAAACGAGCTACGAAGCCGCCATTGCGGCAGGTGCGGCAGTTGCCGGTACAGGGCGCAGCGACAGCCCGAACCAGGTTAACAATGTAACGGTGTTCCCGGGCGTGTTCCGCGGCGCCATTGACGTGCGTGCAAGAGCCATTAACGAAGAAATGAAGGTTGCTGCGGTTTACGCCATTGCCAACCTTATTGACGAAAAAGACCTGCGCGCCGATTACGTTGTGCCGGACGCTTTTGACCCGCGCGTTGCGCCTGCCGTTGCCGCAGCGGTTGCCAAAGCCGCTATGGAAACCGGCGTAGCCCGCGTAAAAGTTGACCCTGAAGTTGTACGCGCCAATGCTTTAAAACGCATTGGCAGATAAGGAGCGGCCATGCGCGAATTAAATGTTAAAGAAATTACGGCAGCCGTTGCCAAACTGTGCTGTGACGCCTGCTACTATCTGCCGCAGGATTTGCTGGAAAAATTTAAAGCCTCCCGCGATACGGAAGAATCGCCGTTAGGCAGGGAGGTTTTGGAAACCATTATTGAAAATGCGGAACTTGCCGCGCGTAAAGATGTGCCCCTGTGCCAGGATACCGGGCTTGCAGTGGTGTTTCTGGAAATTGGGCAGGAAGTGCATTTTACCGGCGGCGCATTGGAAGAAGCCGTTAACGCCGGTGTGGCAGAAGGCTACACCAAGGGCTATCTGCGCAAATCTTCCGTTGATGACCCGCTGTTTAAACGCAAAAACACGCAGGATAACACGCCTGCCATTATTCATACCCGCCTTGTGCCGGGCGATAAAGTAAAAATTACCGTTGCCCCCAAAGGCTGCGGCAGCGAAAACATGGGCGCTATGAAAATGTTAAAGCCTGCCGACGGAGTGCAGGGCGTAATTGATTTTGTGCTTGATACCGTGCGCAAAGCAGGCCCGAACCCCTGCCCGCCGGTAACGGTTGGCGTCGGTATCGGCGGCAATATGGAAAAATGCGCGCTTCTGGCCAAATATTCGCTGACGCGCCCCATCGGTGAGCACAACAGTGATGAACGCTATGCAAAACTTGAAGAAGAACTTTTAGAGCGCATTAATAAAACCGGCATCGGCCCAGCGGGGCTTGGCGGCACAACCACTGCCGCTGCCGTAAATATTGAGTACGCACCGACGCATATCGGCGCGCTGCCGGTGGCTGTAAACCTTAACTGCCACGCTGCACGCCGCGCGTATGCCGTATTGTAAGGGGGCGCAGAAATGACGGACGCAAAAATTAAACACATTACCACGCCCTTAACGGCAGAAACCATAAAAGACCTGCACGCCGGTGACGTTGTGCGTATAACCGGCCCTGTTTACACTGCGCGCGATGCTGCGCACAAACGCATGACGGAAGCAATGGCCGAAGGCAGGCCGCTGCCGTTTGATATTAAGGGGCAGGTTGTTTATTACGTTGGCCCTTCGCCCACCAAACCGGGCGAAATTGTTGGCAGTGCCGGGCCAACCACCAGCGGGCGCATGGATAAATACACGCCGGCGCTGATTGCCGAAGGCATGCGCGGCATGATTGGCAAAGGCCTGCGCGGCAAAGAAGTTGTTGAAGCCTGCGTGAAATACGGCGCAGTGTATTTTGTAGCTGTCGGCGGTGCGGCGGCGGTAATTTCCCAGTCCATTAAAGGCGAAGAAATGATTGCCTATGAAGATTTGGGGCCGGAGGCCATCCGCCGTTACGAAGTGGAGGATTTTCCCGCGATTGTGTGCATAGATGCTGAAGGCAACGATTTTTACAAAGTCGGCATTGCCAAATACAGCAAGGAATAAACAGCATATTAAACAATAAACCGGCTTCGGCCGGTTTTTGTTTTGCGTAAATTAAGCGCGCCAATAAAATGTTAATTTATTTACAATTTGCAGTAAAATTTGCTGCGTGCGCCATAAAGCGTAAACAAAGCTGTAAAAATTGTAAAATTTTGTTGACAATATCTTGCGATTGCTGTATTATAATTTCATCTTAACAAACACACTCTTATCGAGAGCGGTTGAGGGACAGGCCCAATGAAACCCGGCAACCAGGCTGTGCCATGGTGCTAACTCCTGATAGATGAGAGGAAAGTAAAGTATATGCTCTTTCCTCGGAAAGAGCTTTTTTATTGCTTTCGTTATTGCCAGTAAGTAGTGTGTGAAATTTAAAAGGAGAGATGTAAAGATGAAAAAAATCCTGTTAGTCCTTTGCTCCGTTTTGGTGCTGGCTCTTTTAATTGCCGGCTGCGGCGGCAGCGAAACCAAATCCGAAGGCGGCAAAACCGTGCTGAAAGTTGGCGCAACCCCGGTGCCCCATGCAGAACTTTTGAACTTTGTTAAACCGCAGCTTGCCAAAGAAGGCGTTGACCTGCAAATTATCGAGTTCAGCGATTATGTAAAACCGAACCTTTCCTTAAACGATAAGGAAATTGACGCTAACTTCTTCCAGCACATTCCGTATCTTGAAGAATTTGCCAAAGAACGCAACATGCCGCTGGTAACTTTAACCAAAGTTCATATCGAACCGATGGGCATTTATTCTTCCAAATTCAAATCTCTTGACGAACTGCCGCAGGGCGCAAAAGTTGCTATTCCTAACGACCCGACCAACGGCGGCCGTGCATTAATGCTTCTGCAGAGCGCAGGCATTTTGAAACTTAAAGATGGCGTAACCATTACCGCTACCCCGGGCGACATTGTTGACAACCCGAAAAATGTTGAAATCGTGGAAATCGAAGCAGCTCTCCTGCCGCGTTCCATGAACGATGTTGATTATTCCGTAATCAACTCCAACTTTGCAATGGAAGCAAAACTGAACCCGGTTAAAGATTCCCTCTTTACCGAACCTAAAGAATCTCCGTATGCTAACGTAGTTGCAATCCGCAAAGGCGACGAAAACCGCCCCGAACTGCAAAAACTGGCTAAAGCCCTCACCAGCCCTGAAGTTAAAAAATTCATTGAAGAAACCTACAAAGGCGCTGTTGTACCGGCATTTTAATTGCTGTTAAAACTTTAAAAGTTAATAAGTTAAACCGTACAATAAAAATCCCACGGAATTTTCCGTGGGATTTTTGCGTATATGTGCCCAAGAAGGTTTTATGTTATAATAAAAATAAGATTACAATGTTTTGGCCGGTTAAGAAAGAGGGGCATATATTATGAAAACAAACAAAAAACTTTTAAGTTTAATAGCTTTAAGCCTGCTTTTGGCAAAACCGTATAACGTATTTGCGGCTGACGCTGACAGTTTTAGAACGGACGAATATTACGGTATGGATGCTGACCCAATTTCTGCGAAAGCCAATAAAAACGGTGCATTAGACATTATTAACGCCGCCGGTGCTTATGCGCAAGGATACACCGGCAAGGGAGTAACGGTTGGCGTTACTGATGCAGGTACTATTAATTTCAGCCATCCGGAATTTAGCGGTAAAACCGGCAGCGGCGTAGTGTTTGATGGCTTGGAAAGTACGAAGGTTCCATTGACATGGGCTGAGCTTATGCATCCAACTCATGTAGCAGGTATTGCTGCGGCAGATAAAAACGGTTTTGGCATGCACGGCGTTGCTTATGATGCCGATATTGCCAGCAGTTCGACAATAAAGCATTATTATGGTGGTGGATTTTTTGAATCTGGCAGTAGTTTTTATGATAATTATTTAACTAATCCTGATATAAAAATAATCAATAATTCATGGGGGACTAATCTCTATTTATTAGATAAAAAAGATTTTAACGAAGGAATAGAGTATTTACAAAGTTATGATAGTGTAATTACGATAGAAAAAGCGGTTAATAATAATAAGTTGCTGGTGTTTAGTGCCGCCAACAGTGGGCATTTAACAGCGGGGTTAGAAAGTAATTTAGATATTTTAACAGGCGATAAAGCGTTTAACGATAATATCATCACGGTAACGGCAGCCAAGGCAAATAGCTTTAAGAAAAATGAAAATAGCGGTTTTGATGTACAAAGAGATGCCATAGCAATTTGGTCTGACCTTGCCATGTATAATGAAGATACAACCTTAAGCGCTCCCGGTTGGAATATAAATTCTGCCTATGCGGATTTTGAAGCAAGCGGCGAATATTATAGATATGACTCCGGCACATCTATGGCAGCGCCCATGGTTACTGGCGTAGGCGCTTTGGTGCAGCAGGCATTTCCGTATTTAAGCGGTAAACAGATTGGCGATGTGCTTTTAAGTACGGCAAATAGCAATATAACTAATGGCAGTGGCTATTTTATGACTTCTCAATATGGAAAAGATGACAAGAATGAAGCGTATGCATATGTTAATGTTTATTACATGGGTTCTGGTGTAAAAACTGATGACCAAATAAAAAACGATGTATTAAACTATTATGATAATAATCCAGAGAGTGGTTCACAAATAGTGTATTTTGATGTCAATGATGACAAATTTTACGGTGTTTATGGTGATAAAGACTGGTTAGTAAATGCTTTAAACAAAAAAAATGGAGCTATACTTGAAGTAAATGCTTACTACAACGTTCCCTTAGACGTTATCTTCGGTCAGGGCATAGTAGATGCAGGCAAGGCCGTTAAAGGTCTGGGCGCGATAAACGTGCGGCGCTTGGATAAGAGCGATATCAGCAGTGCTTATACCGTGCAAGGCAGTTCAGAAAAGCAAGCGTTATATACTGTAAATACGCAGTGGTATAATTCCGTGTGGAGCAACGATATAAGCGAAATCCGCGCCGGGTATATTGCCGAAAATCCGCTGACAGGTGAAAGCAGTGTTGGAGAAAATACAGACAAGAGTGGTTATGATGAAAATTCTAATGATTTTAATGAAAAATTTGCAGGCTTAACGGATTTACACGACCGCTGGGTATTTTATACAACTAATAGTTTTGATGAATCCGGCGAAAACTGGATGGTTAAGCATTATATTAAGCAATACAACCAGCAGGTTAAGGACTCTGAGCTTGCCGGTTTGCACGCAGGTTTGTACAAAACCGGTGAAGGCATTTTAGCACTGACTGGCGATAATACCTACAAAGGCGCTAGCATTGCCGCTGGCGGCACTTTGCAGATTGACGGCAGAGTAGCAGGCGATGCGTACAGCGAAGGTGCAGGCACCATTGCAGGCAGCGGAACGATAAATGGAGATTTGTACAACAACGGCGTTGTTGAAGCAGGCAGCTGGGGCGCAGTTTTTGATGAAGAAACAAACAAGCCAATGCAATTAAGTGTCGGCGGCGATTTTACTGGTGATGGCGTAATTGCCGTTAATACGGACGGTACAAACTATGCCCAAATTGCCGTAACAGGTACAGCCGATGTAAGCGATATGAGCGTAAAAGCAGGCACTTTTGCCGCACCGGGCGTAACAGGCACGATTTTAACGGTTGGTAAAAACGATGATAATTCTATCTTAAAAACTTTAGCAATAACTGATACGGAAAACAGCATAACCGGTGCGGAAAGTTTAAATACTGATTTCAGCGGCATGTTAAACGGCAAAGTAACAAACACTGGTACTAAATTAGAACTTACAACATCAATCAGCAACAACGCCGGTATTAACGGTGCGCGCTTTAACGCTTTTAAGGGCTTGTACAACAACTTAAATGCAGAAGAAAAACAGGAAATGCAGCGCCTTTATGCACTTAATAATAACAGCTTAAATAATGCCGTAAACGAATTAACCCAAAGCGAAAGCATGCACATGGAACTTGCGCGCGACGCCGTACAAAACCGCGACGTACGCCAGGCAGTTGCGCGCCAGCAGCACCTTGACCGCGACGAAGGCTTATGGGCAATAACAGGCAAAAACTGGGGAGAAACAGACGGAGGGCTGACCCGGCATAGCTATAACCTCACATTAGGCAAAGATTTTTATAACAGCGATAACGCCTACATGGGTGCACTGTTTGTGTACAGCGATAACAGCATAGGCGGCAATAACGCAGACGGCGAATACAAAAGCTACAGCCTCGGCATCTACGGCGGCAGTAAAAACAGCCCCGGCACAGTAACGGGTTATGTAAGCTACGGCGTGCAGGACAACGAACTCACAAGAAACCTTAGTAATGCATTCAGCCACAGCGGCATGGGCAGCAAGCTGGAAAGTGACTATGACAGCAGCGTCATCGGCATAGGCGCAAAATACGCCTATGATTTACACTACGGCAAAGAAGGCTGGCACGTAAGCCCGTTTGCGGCACTGGATTACGCGCATTACAAACAGGACAGCTTTACAGAACGCGGCAGCGTATATGGCGTGCGCAGCGGCGGCTTCAGCGATAACTACTTAACAGGCGAACTCGGTTTTGACTTTAACCGTGAGGAAGAAAACGGCAAATATGGATTCAGCCTGGCCTATAAACGCATATTAGACGACGAAACTTTAGACGCAGACTTTGCCTTTGCCAAAGGCGGCAATGGTTTTGGCGTGCAAAGCATTGACGGCAGCAAAAACCACATAGTAGCATCAGCGTACATCAGCACTAAGCTGAGCGATAAATGGGAAATCGGCGGCACGCTGCTGCACGACTGGAGCAGTACCGACCGTGACTTAAGCGCGGCAGTAAACCTTAATTATTATTTTTGATTGATGATATATAATTGAAAACATTTAATCAGATGAGCCCTGTGCGGTAAGCATGGGGCTTTTACTTATGTAAATTCAACCCCGGCGTTTTTTGTTGTTTTAAATAAGTGTACAAACACTGATTAAGTTCATTATTTTTATTATATTCTTTACATTTTGAAGATTAATTTGCAAAAGTTCACAAAAATTTACGGTTTTTGTTGACAGAAAAGAATTTTGGTGATAAATTTCAAGCTATATTATTATTTTATTTTAAGGGAAAGAGGTAAGTATCATGACAGGATTAATGTTGTTAGGCATCGCATTAGTCGTGTGTGCATGCGGCTATTTTATCTATGGCCGCTGGCTTGTAAGACTGTGGGGCGTAGATCCCAATGCAAGAACACCGGCTTATGTGCATGAGGACGGCAACGACTACGTTCCCTCCTCCAAATTTACGGTTTTTGCACATCAGTTTTCGTCCATCACGGGCGCAGGCCCTGTAACCGGCCCGATTATTGCCGCTATGTTCGGCTGGGCGCCGGTAATGCTGTGGCTGATGATTGGCGGCATCTTCTTCGGTGCCGTGCAGGATTTCACCGCGCTGTACGCTTCCGTTAAAAACGAAGGCAAATCAATGGGCATGCTTATTGAACAGTACATCGGCAAAACCGGCAAAAAAATGTTCCTTTTGTTCTCGTGGCTGTTTACCCTGCTTGTAACTGCCGCTTTTGCGGATATTGTTGCCAGCACCTTCAACGGCTTTAAGGCAGACGGCGGCCTTGCAACCCCTAATGCCGCTGCGGCTTCCATTTCGATGCTGTACATTGTTGTTGCCATTGCCTTCGGCTACTTTTTAAAGAAATGCCCTCTGGCAGAAGGCCCGAAACTGGCAGTTGCCATTGTGTTAATGATTGCCATGCTGTGGGCAGGCATTGAATACCCTCTGTATTACGATAAAACAACCTGGCTTTATGTAGTTTTTGCTTATATGTTTATGGCGGCAGTAATGCCGATGTGGCTTTTAATGGAGCCGCGCGATTATTTAAGCGTATTTTTGCTTTTAGGCATGATTGCCAGCGGTGTTATCGGTGTTATCTTCACCAACCCGTCTATCGAACTGCCGGCGTTTAACGGCTTTGTTGTAAACGGCCAGCCGCTGTTCCCGATACTTTTCATCACCATCGCCTGCGGCGCTGTGTCGGGCTTCCACAGCCTGGTATCTTCCGGCACTTCTTCCAAAACCGTTTCCAACGAAAAAGACATGCTTTTTATCGGTTACGGTTCAATGCTTATTGAATCCATTCTTGCAGTTGTTTCGCTTATCGTTGTAGGCGCTGCGGCAACCGGCGGCGTAATGCCCAAAGGCACGCCGTTCCAGATTTTTGCCGGTGCCGTTGGCGGCTTTATGGGTATGTTCGGCCTTTCGGCTCACGTTGCCACCTGCGTAATTACCATGTGCGTATCCGCACTTGCGCTTACTACGCTCGATTCCGTTGGGCGTATCGGCCGTATGTGCTTCCAGGAACTTTTCACCTCCGGCAAACCGGAAGAAATGAGCGGCTTCCAGAAGCTGATGACCAACAAATATTTTGCAACCGTTATCACGCTGTTCTTTGGTTACCTGCTCTGCCTTGGCGGATATATGAACGTATGGCCGCTGTTCGGCGCGGCCAACCAGCTGTGCGCGGCGCTGGTATTCATTTCGCTTTCGGTATTCCTTAAAGTTACCGGCCGCCAGGGCTGGATGCTTTATGTGCCGATGGGCTTTATGTTTGCCGCAACCATGAGCGCGCTTGCCATGAGCATTTACGGCATTGTCAACAAACTAGTTACCGGCGCACCGTTTGGCATGCTTACCGACGGTTTGCAGCTTGTTGTTGCCATTGCCCTTATTATTCTGGCACTTTTAATTGCCACCAACGGGCTTAAAACTTTGTGCGGCAGCAAAGCCGGAAGCAAAAATGAAACCGCAAACGCATAATTAAATGTAAAAATTTTGTGGCGCAGCCTGTAATACGCACGGGCTGTGCCTTTTTATGCGATTATTTTTTTACTGCATACTGTTTTTTTAATCTGAATTGTGTTAGAATTATTACATAGCCATTTTATCTTGGGAGGTAAGAGAATGAAAAAATTATTTAATCTGTTAATGGTAGCCCTGATGGCTGTATGTTTTGCTGTTCCCGCTATGGGCAAAGCCGAAGCCGCTAAAGTTGTAGTACTTCCTCTGGTTAACAACTCCGGTTCCGAAACCGCAGGCCAGATTTATATCAGCGGCGCTATTCAGCTGTTCGATTATCCTGAATACGAACTGCTTGAAAATGACGCTACCAACGATGCTATTGCAGCTGAAAACATTGGTAAAGACGGCGCTTCCAAAGACGCTATGGTACGCATTGCCAAAGCATCCGGTGCAGACCTTGTTGTCGGCATGGTTCTTGATACCTGCGAAGACAACCCGGTATTCCCGAGCGCAGAACGCATTCTGAAACTTGACATCACCGGCAAAACCTATGCTTACAGCGCAGTAAACGGCAAGTTCTATGAACACCGCATTTATGAGGACAAAGAAATCGACGAAACCCTTACCAGCCGCTGGGATTGGGTAAGCGAAGAATTTGGCCGCTGCGTAACCCGCGAAATGAAACGCGTTGACAAAGCATTCATGGAAAACGACTTTTAATTAACGGCTGATATTCGGGCTCCTGCTTTTGGGCAGGGGCCTTTTTATTTTGCAGGTGGAAAAAAATATGTCTATATGGTAAAATTAAATGATAGAGTCAGCTTTATCTTAACGGAATTATTATATAGACAGGGGGATGGCACTTTGAATAATGACATCCATATAGTTTTGGACAGCATTGCTTCCGCCGCGGAAACGCCGCTGGCGCATGACGCACGCTGCCATATTTTGCAGCTTATTTTCCGTCATAAAGCGGTTGAATGGCGCGATGGCGAAAAAACGCCGGAAGAAATGTTTAAAATGGTGAAGGAAAGCGGCGAACTGCCGAAAACTTCCCAGCCGCCGGTTGGCGAGTTTTTGGATTTGTTTACGAGCCTTGCCGAAGAAGGAAAGAAAGTTATAGGTATTTTTGTAGACAGCGTTTTAAGCGGAACTTACCATACCGCCTGCATGGCAGCGCGGCAGGTAATGCAGGAAATTCCCGGTGCCGATATCCGCATTTTCGACAGCCTGACGGCGGCAACGCCCATCAGCGCACTGGCGCTTGATATTTTGAAAAAAGCCGATGAAGGCGCCGGTATGGATGAACTGGAAGTGTTTATTAACGGCGCCATTGCACGCACGGAAACCTGTTTTTCGGTAAATACGCTGGAATATTTGCAGAAGGGCGGGCGCATAGGTGCTGTTGGCGCGCTGCTCGGAAGCCTTTTGGGCATACGCCCGGTAATAACTTTGGATAAGGAAGGCAAGCTTGTTGTAGCGGCTAAATGCCGTACCCGCAGCAAGGTGCTTAACACAATGCTTGAAATTTCTTCTTCGCACGGAGAGCTTGAAAGAATCTGCATTGCCCATGAAGGCGCGGAAAAAGATGCCGAATATCTTTACGGAGAAATGACAAAGCGTTATCCCGGTGTGCCGGTACTGATGACGGGCATCGGCGCGGTTTTGGCCACCCATTTGGGGCCAGGCTGCATTGGGCTTTTTGTACGTACCAAAGAATAAATCCGGCACGGCCGGAAATAAAAAGGCATGGCTATCTGCCATAATCAAGGAGTGAAGATGAACTTAACACAGACGGCTGTAATTAACGGCCACGATATAAAAAACATGCTGCTGGGCGCTTATGCGGCTTTTGCCGCCGGTTACCGGCAGATTGACGAATTAAATGTGTTCCCGGTGCCCGACGGCGATACAGGGACGAATATGATGCGCACCATGGAAGCGGTGCACCGTGCGCTTTTGCCGCTTGATACGGATTCTGCGGCGGAGGTTGGCGCAGCGGCTGCCAAAAGTGCCATTATGGGCGCGCGCGGCAACAGCGGCGTAATACTTTCGCAGCTTTTGCGCGGCATTGGGCGCGGGCTGGCAGGCAAAGCGCGCGTTACAGGCAACGAGCTGGGCAAGGCCTTTCAGTTTGGCATTTTATATGCCTACCGCAGCGTTGCCAAACCGGTGGAAGGCACCATTTTAACGGTGGCGCGCGGCATAGCCAAAGAGGCTTACCACGCAGTGCGCCGCGGCGAGGACTTTACCGAAATTTTAACCGAAGCCATTGCAGGCGGCAAAAAAGAACTGGCACGCACGCCGGAACTTTTGCCCGCTTTAAAAGCAGCCGGTGTGGTTGATGCCGGCGGCCAGGGCCTGATTGTATTTTTGCAGGGCTGCTTAAACGGCCTTCTGGGCAAAAACTTGCCGGAGGAAGATGAGCAGCACATATCCGTTAATAAAATTGCCGTCCTGCCGGCAGAAGAAGTTGACTTAACAAATCCGTACTGCACGGAATTTATTGTAAAAAATACGGCAGTGGATGATAAAACCGTGCGCGCTGCGTTATCGCTTTTAGGCAATTCGCTTATTGTAGCGGCAATGGATGACGTGGTAAAAGTACATATCCATACTGCTAACCCGGGCGCTGTTTTGCAGCAGGCACTTGAATGGGGCACGCTGCACGATATTAAAATTGACAACATGGCAGAGCAGCACGAACACCGTGTATTCAATGCGGCGGCAGTGCAGCAGCCGGCACAAAAAAAAGAAGGCACGGGCCTTGTAAGTGTGGCGGCAGGCAGCGGCATTGCGCAAATTATGCTGGCGCATGGTGTTGATGAAATCATCAGCGGCGGGCAGAGCATGAACCCTCCCGTGGAAGAATTTGTACACGCCATTGAAAACGGCGCTTACAGCAAATATATTATTCTGCCCAACAATAAAAACATAGTGCTGGCAGCCCAGCAGGCGCAAAAACTGCTTGGCGCAGACCGTGTAAGCTATGTACCGACCATTAATCTGGCGCAGGGCATTGCCGCTATTCTGGCGTTTGATTCTTCGCAGACGATGGAAGAAAATACAGCCGCTATGACGGAAGCGGCGCAGAGCGCACATTGCGCGGCAGTAAGCATCGCCGTGCGCGACAGCGTTGTTGGCGGGCTGCCCATTATTAAGGGCGATTATATCGGCCTGTTGGAAAATAAAATTGTCTGCACAGGCTCTGGCTTAAACGAAGCGGCCGTGGGCGCGGTGCATAAAGCCGGTACGGACTGGGAACTTTTAACCCTGTACTACGGCAGCGATATTACCGAAAACGAAGCGCAAAGCGCAGCTGCAGAACTTGAAAAGCTGTGCCCCGGCGCTGAAGTACAGGTGCTTGAAGGAGCGCAGCTTTTATACCCGCTGATTATAACTTTGGAATAGCATAAAATTAAGGCATGCAGGCCGCATGCCTTTTGTTTTGGAGGGGACTTATGCAGGAAATCATGCTGGCGATTGTCCTCGGCATTGCCGTGGGGCTCGCCAATTTGCTGAGTTATAAAATAAAATTTTATTTGAGTAAACTTTCTACGCTGTGCCTGTGTACCATGTTATTTTGCCTTGGCGCAAAAATCGGCTGTGATGACGCGCTGCTGGCAAAACTTGGCACGCTCGGCGTTCAGGCCGGTGCCATTGCCTTTGGCGCGGTGTGCGGCAGCATACTTTTTTTATCTGCCGCCATTAAACTGCTGGCGCGCCCGGCAGACACAGAGGAGGGCGAGTAATGCTTAGTGTTGCCGTTTCTCTCGTTGGCGGGCTGATTTTTGGCTATTTGTTTTTAGATACGGACGTTAAAGACACGCTGGATTTAATTTTAATGTCGGCACTGGACGTAATGATTTTTATTGCCGGTATCGAAATCGGCAGCAACCGCGGCATTTTAAAACGCATCTGCAACCTGCACAGCGCGCTGCTGGCGCTTGCCATACCTTTGGCGGTAGCCTGCGGCAGCATTTGCGGCGCACTGCTTTTGGGGCATATCGCCGGGTTGAGCGCGTATGATTCGCTGCTTGTCGGCGGCGGGCTTGGGTGGTACAGTTTTTCTTCGGTTGTTATCAGTGCTATGTACAGTACGGAAATTGGTACAGTAGCGTTTTTGGCAAATATGATGCGCGAAATTTCCGGCTTCTTTTTAATACCGCTTTTGGTGCGCGTGCATAAATTTCTGGCACTTGCCCCCAGTGGCGCGGCTACTATGGACAGCGGGCTGCCGGTAGTAATAAAATATACCAACCTGCATGTCGGTATGTACTCCTTCATTAACGGGCTGGTGCTTACCCTCATCGTGCCGGTGCTTATTTCGTGGCTGTTGAGTTTAAGGTGAAAAATATCGTCAATTTATAAAACAACCTGCCTTGCGTAAAACGTGGGCAGGTTATTTTTATGTTTATAACTGATTATGCAGTTGTAATTTGTACTGCTCTTTTATATTTGCAAAGTGTTTGCACTGTTTCAGCGATGCAAAAATGCTGCGGCTCTTTCGATTCCGTCCGGGCATGGCACCGGACTTTTGTACAAAGTGCCCTAAATTTAGCCGCCGCAGTTTTTGTACCTTGCTTCACAGTGTAAACACTTTGCTTTGCAGTTTAGTATTTGGAATTTGCGTAAGATTGCTGGGTGAGGCATTTTCCTCACCATAGCATTCTGGTTCCATTTCAAAGGTAAGAGAAGTTACAAAAATATCATTGGAATCATAAGGGGATTTAGTTTTATAAATTCCGTCCGATATTTTTTGAAAATCAGATGTCATATATTTTTGGGGTGTGAAATTTTGAAAATTTTTTATATCGTCTTACCTCCTATAAATTTTGGGTTTGGAGCTTTTCTCCATTCCCAGATAAGTAGAAAGTTATTATCTAAATGCTGCGGGCACATGGCAATATGGTTCCCGAGTGAAATCAAGATTAGCGGGTTGTTCATCAACTAACTCTCCATTCCACTCAAGTCCGGTTTTGAAAGCGTTTGCAGCAGCCTTTGCTTCCATTTTTGTTAATAGCAACGCCGCATCCCGGTTTATATCTTCCTCACTGCACTTTGATGGTCTGCCGTATTTGTCGTAATAATAAGTTGGGCCGCAAAGCCAGTAGACCATTTTAGCGGTAACTATATCACAAGCGGGATTCATTACAATTTGTTCAACCGTAAACATTCCGTCATCATAATTATAATCTGCAATCATGTAGTGGAGTTCTTCCGCGGATGTGATATGCGAAAATTGTTCTGCAATCTCTTTTTTATAAGCTTCAAAGCCTATTTCGCGTTGGCGGCAGAATCCTTTGTAAAATTCTTCTTCCTCACAGCCTTCCATTTCATCGTCAAACTCACCTTGTTCCATGTCTAAATAATAGTCATCTCCAGCACAAGACGCACGTTCCATAAGAATATCAAGTTCTTTTTTTCTTTCTTCTGACAGCATGATGATATCCTCCTTATCTAATAAATACATTGAATTGAGGTTTATTATTCTAATTATATTTTAACATAAATAATTAAGAAAAAATTTTAATGTGGGATATGAATTATCAAAAATTATTAAATTTACATAGGCATCATAAGGCTGTTATAAAACTAATATTGGCTTTGTATAAAAAGTAACAGCAGTAAAAACTAACTTAATAAATAATAAACTTAATTATAATTAAAAACGTAAATATAATCATATACAAATAAAACAAAACCTGCCTTGCGCAAAAACGCCAGGCAGGTTATTTTATTTCTGCTGTAAGCAGAATATTTAATTTTTATTGCGTGCCGCTGCACGTTTTAAACTTAAGCCTATTCTATTGCGCGCTTCGTCGATGTTGATAATCTCCGCTTCTACAATATCGCCGACGGCAACAACGTCAAGCGGATGGCGGAAGCGTTTATCCGACAGTTCACTGCGGTGCGCAAAGCCGCTGGTTTTTAAGCCGATATCAATAAACGCACCAAAGTCTACCACGTTTTGCACGCGCCCTTTAATAATGCTGCCAATGGCAAGGTCACTTAATTTGGCAACGTGTTTGCGTGTTAAGGGCGGCGGTGTGTCCTCGCGCGGGTCGCGCCCGGGGCGTGCCAGTGCTGCCAAAATGTCCGTAACGGTGGGCAGTCCGGCATCAAGCTCTTTGGCTATTTGTTCAGCGTCGGCGTTTGCGGCGGCGTGCTGCAATTCTGCGCCGGTGCAGTCTTTTAAGCTAAAGCCTAAAAGTTTTATAATTTCTTCCGTCAGCTTGTAGCTCTCCGGGTGTACGCTGGTGTTGTCAAGCGGGTTTTGGGCGCCTGCAATGCGTAAAAAGCCTGCGCACTGCGTAAAGGCGGCGGGGCCAAGCCTGCTTACTTTTAAAAGTTCTTTGCGGGCAGTAAAGCTGCCGTGTTCATCGCGCCAGGCAATAATGTTTTTGGCAACGGTTGGCGAAACGCCTGCCACATAGCTTAAAAGTGCGGGTGAGGCGGTGTTAAGTTCCACGCCAACGTGGTTAACGCAGCTTTCCACAACGCCGGTGAGCGTTTCAGCCAGTTCTTTCTGGTTAACATCGTGCTGGTACTGCCCTACGCCAATTGCCTTCGGCTCAATTTTTACAAGCTCTGCCAGCGGGTCCTGCACGCGGCGTGCTATGGAAACCGCGCCGCGCAGCGAAACGTCAAGTTCCGGCAGTTCTTCGCGCGCCAGTTTAGAGGCAGAATACACGGAAGCGCCTGCTTCGCTGACAATGGTGTAGGCAATGTTAAGCTTGTGTTTTTCAATCATCTGCGAGGTAAATTCTTCCGTTTCGTAAGAGGCTGTGCCGTTGCCGATGGCAACAAGCGTTACGCCGTAAGTTTTTACAAGGTTTAAAAAGCCTGCTTCGGCCTGCGCCTTTTGTTTTTCGCTGCCGGTAATGTACAAGGCGTCTGTGGCCAGTGTTTTGCCCTGCGGGCTGATGACGGCCGCTTTGCAGCCGGTGCGGTAGCCAGGGTCAAGCCCAAGCACGGTATGCCCGGCAACAGGCTGCTGCAATAACAGCTGGCGCAGATTGGCCGCAAAAATGCTGATGGCCTGCTTTTCGGCCTTTTCGGTAAGTTCGTTTCTTATTTCACGCTCCAGCGAAGGGAAAATAAGGCGTTTGTAGCTGTCGGCAAGTGCCGCCGTGTACATTTCCGTCCATACGGTGTGCTGCTGTATTTTCAGTTTGCGCGCCAGTTTTTCGGTCATAATTTCGGCGGGATATTTAATGCTTACTTTTAACAGCCCTTTATTTTCGCCGCGATTTAGTGCCAAAATGCGGTGCGGCGGCAGGCGGTGTACGGGTTCGGCATAATCCGCGTACATTAAAAAGTCTTTGGCTTCTGTTTCGTCTGCGCCAAGCGCCGATGCAAGCTCGGCGTTCTTCCACAGTTCGCGGCGTATAAAATCACGCACGGCGGCGTTATCCGAAATGTTTTCGGCAACGATGTCCATTGCGCCCTGCCACGCTTCTTCGGCGCTGGTTACGCCTTTTTCCGCATCGATATGCAGTGCGGCAAGTTTTTCAAGCGGCAGCGGCGGCTGTACCTGCTGCGTTATAAGTTCTGCCAGCGGTTCCAGCCCTTTTTCGCGGGCTATCTGCGCGCGGGTGCGCTTTTTGGGGCGGTAGGGCAGGTATAAATCTTCAAGTTCCTGCATTTTTACTGCGGCGTCAATCTGCGTTTTAAGTTCCGGCGTCAGTTTTTCCTGCGCTTCAATGGCAGCAAGTATTTCCGCACGGCGTTCTTCCAGCTGGCGCAGGTATTTGGCACGTTCTTCAATGCTGCGCAGCGCTTCTTCGTCCAAAGTGCCGGTGGCTTCTTTGCGGTAGCGCGCAATAAAGGGTATGGTGTTGCCGCCGTCCAAAAGTTCCAGCGCGGCGTGCACCTGCTGCGGTTTTACTTTCAGCTCGGCTGCTATAATCTGTTCAATAGTCATGGCGTACCTCATTTTACAAAAATAATATTACTACATTCGCCGCGGTTAGAAAAAATCCTTGTGGCGTTTTAGTGAAATATTTTTGTCAACGGATAATGAATATTGACAGAGAAAATCTTATTTAATATAATTATTAAAAAGATTTATTAAGGCTGCATTGCTTTAATAGCAATGCCGGAAGGAGGAGCTTATGTTAACTAACAGCGAACTTACTGCTATTTTGCGCGAAAACGGCTATAAAGTTACGCCGCAGCGCCTGGTTGTGTACGAAACGCTGGCAGCAACGCATGAACATCCCAGTGCTGAAATGCTGTACAAAACGCTGCGCCCCAAATATCCTTCCATGAGTTTTGCTACCGTATATAAAACCGTGGAGATATTAAACAGGCTGCATGTCATCCAAATCATCAATACCGGTGAGGACAGCTTCCGCTATGATGCCGACATCAGCGACCATCACCATGTGCAGTGCACCTGCTGCGGCAAGGTAGAGGATTTGTTTAATGTTGATTACAGCGGTATTATGGCACAGGCCGAAAAAGAAAGCGGCTACAAATTAAGCGGGCACCAGTTCTATTTTTACGGGGTCTGCGAAAACTGTCGCAAAAAACACTGAGCATACTGAAAGGGCCCCGTTCGGGGTCCTGTTTATTTTTCAGGGGAAAATAAAAGTTACAAATATTTAAAAAAATTTACTTTTTTATCAATCTTAAGTGCTTAACTTTTGCTATAATTATAAGGTATAAAAGTAAAAATGGGGAGGATTAACTATGGAACTTGCCCAAAGAATTGAACATACATTATTAAAACCCGAAGCAACCGTTAAAGATATTATGCGCCTTTGCGATGAAGCGCAGAAGTACCATCTGTACGCCGTATGCGTAAATCCGTGCTATGTGCCGCTGGCAAAGCATCTTTTGCAGGGCACGGAGGTAAAAGTTGTAACCGTGGTTGGTTTTCCGCTGGGCGCAACTTTCAGCAGCGTTAAAGCGCTGGAAGCCAAAACGGCAATGGAAGAACATGCCGATGAAATTGATATGGTTATGAATGTTTCGGCCTTTAAAACAGGCGATTATGCTGCCGTAACGGAAGATATCCGCCGCGTGGTGGAAGCAGCGGCGCCCTGCCCGGTAAAAGTTATTATCGAAGCGGCGTACCTTACTCCGCGAGAAAAACGCACTGCCTGCCGCATTATTGCCGACGGCGGCGCAAAATTTGTAAAAACCTCCACCGGTTTCGGCAAAGGCGGCGCAACTGTGGAGGATGTAAAACTTTTGCACGAAGAAGCAGGCAAGTATGGTTTAAAAGTTAAAGCCGCAGGCGGAATCCGCGATGCGGAAACTGCCAAAGCCATGGTTGAAGCAGGCGCCGACCGCATAGGAACCAGCGCAGGCGCAGCCATTGCCGCAGGTGAAGCATGACGGGCGAGTTTAAAATTTCCGTGCTGGCCAGCGGCAGCAAAGGAAATGCCACCATTATTACAGCGGGCGGCAAAAACTTTTTGATAGATGCCGGTATCAGCTGCCGTCAGCTTACACAGCGCATAAAAGAAACCGGCATGCAGCCGGAGGATTTGGACGGCGTGCTTTTGACGCACGAACACCGCGACCATATCAGCGGCCTGCCGGTATTCAGCCGTAAATACCACTTGCCGGTGTTTGCCAACGAACCAACCTGGCGCAGTTTGCCGCAGCGCAGCGAAATGGAACGCAGCTGCTGCCGTCTGCTGCCAAAATGCCTGGAAACGGAAGGGCTGAAAATTGAAAACTTTGCCGTTCCGCATGACGCGGCAGGTGCCGTAGGTTATGTGTTCAGTTATGCCGGTGCGCGCTGCGTGTACCTTACGGATGTTGGCTTTATTACGGAAGAAATTAAAAATAACGTAGCCGGTGCGGACACACTGGTGCTTGAAGCAAACCACGACGAAGAAATGCTTAAAAAAGGCATTTACCCATATGCCTTAAAGCAGCGCATTCTGGGCACGCGCGGGCATTTATCCAACAAAGCCGCGGGCTGGCTGCTTTCGCAGATGGAGCGGCTGCCGGGTGAAGTAATACTGGCGCATCTCAGCCAGGAAAACAACACGCCGGAGCTTGCGCTTAAAACGGTGCGCGGAATTTTGGATGCAGGAGAAACCGGCGGGGATACGCAAATATATGTAGCCTCGCAGGATGAAATAGTAAAAAATTATTGAGGGGTGTAAAAAATGCAGAAAACATTGCTTAAAAAATCAATGAATTTATTTTTGTGCGGCATATTAAGCACGGCCGTGCTTTTAGGCGGCTGCGGCATCGGCAATACTGCCAATACGCAGAAAGAAGAACAGCCTGCCGCCGCAGTTCAGCAGGAAGTAAAGCTTTCAGGCGCGCGCAATACGCCGGTAGTGGTAGCGGCGCAAAAAGTTGGCCCTGCCGTTGTAGGCATAACCAACAAAGCCTATGTGCGCGACTTTTTTAACCGCGTGCAGCTTACCGAGCGCGGCACCGGCAGCGGCGTTATTTACGACAAAAGCGGACTGATTGCCACCAACAACCACGTTGTGGAAGGTGCGCAGGAAATTATCGTGAGCCTGACGGACGGGCGCAGTGTTAAAGGCAGGGTGCTTGGCGCAGATGCCGCAACAGACCTTGCCGTTGTTAAAATTGATGTTGATGAAGATTTGCCGGTAGCCAAATTCGGCGATTCTTCCACCTTGCAGGTTGGCGAACCTGCTATTGCCATCGGCAACCCGCTGGGACTGGAATTCCGCGGCAGCGTAACGGTTGGCGTTATCAGCGCGTTAAACCGCTCTATCGAACTGGGCGACCGCAAGTTTAACCTTATTCAGACTGATGCTGCGATTAATCCCGGCAACTCCGGCGGCGCGCTTGTTAATGCCGACGGCGAGGTTGTAGGCATTAACTCCGCCAAAGTAGCGGTAAGCGGCGTTGAAGGCATTGGTTTTGCCATCCCGGTAAACTCTGCCAAACCTATTTTGGACGAGCTTGCCCAGCACGGACGCATTGCGCGCCCATATATCGGCGCCAGCCTGATTGATAAAGATATTTCCGCACGTTATGGCTTTGACCTTGATTTGCACGGCGGCATTTTTGTAATGAAAATTGTTACCGGCGGCCCTGTTTATAACGCAGGCATGCGCCCCGGCGACATTATTTTAACCTTTGACGGCGCTAAAGTGGAAACCGTGCCTGAACTGCGCACCAAACTTGCAGAAAAGAAAGTTGGCGACACCGTTGCCATTGTTGTGCTGCGTGCAGGCATTGAGCGCACCTTGCAGGTAACTTTGCAGGAAATGCCGGAGGGAAACTGATATGAAATTCAGCCTCGTCTGCGTAGGTAAAATTAAGGAAAAATACCTCACCGAAGGCATTGCCGAGTTTACCAAACGCCTGACGCCGTACTGCAAGCTGGAAACCATTGCCATTGGCGAAGAAAAAATGCCGGATAACCCTTCACCTGCCGAAAAAGAGCAGGTGCTGGCTAAAGAAACAGAGCGTTTGATAAACGCCATACCGGCAAGCGCTTATGTGGTGCTTTTGGACTTGCAGGGCAGGGAAATAACCTCGCCGCAGCTGGCAGAACTGTTTGACGGCTGGGCGCTGGCTGGCAAAAGCCATATCGCCTTTGTTATCGGCGGCGCGTTTGGCTACACGGATGCTTTGCGCAGGCGCGCAGATATGCGCTGGAGCTTTTCCAAGCTGACTTTTACGCACCAGATGATACGCCTTTTATTGGTAGAACAAATTTACCGCGCTTTTAAAATAAGCCGCGGGGAAAAATACCATTGGTGAAAGCAAGTTAATAAGAATTAAAATGCCATTGCTTCTTTTAACGGAAGTAATGGCATTTTTTTGTAAAGCAGCTTATATAGCCAACATTACAGCTATGTTCTGTTGTATAATTTATATAATGGCTTAACTCAAAACAACATATTTATATACAGGAACGGAGTTGCTGCATGTGGTAAAACACAAAGAAAATTTACAGTTTGTAAAAAACAGGTTACTTAGTATGTATGCCAGGCTTGCTGATGGGCATACGCTTTATAAACAGGAAGAAGCCGTAAGGTTTAATTGTTCTTTAAGGTCGATACAAAGAGATTTTGATGATTTGCGGGCATTTATAGCAAATCAAAGCGAGCAAACTGGCGTTGTTCAACAGCTTTTGTATGATAGAAAAGTAAACGGCTATAAGTTAATTCCGCCTGTGCGCAGCTTGTTAAGTAACGAGGAAGCTTTTGCCGCTGCTAAAATATTACTGGAAAGCAGGGCTTTAATGAAAGCAGAAATGTTTCCCATATTAGAGAAAATGGTTTCTTGTTGCGTTCCTTATGAGAATCAACGGCACATTAATGAGATGATAGCTAATGAAAAATTTCACTATGCGGAACTGCATCATCAAACGCTGCTTTTAGGGAAATTGTGGCAGATTTCTCAGGCAATAAAGAAGCAGCAGGAGCTGCAAATAATTTATTGCAGGAAGAACGGCTCTAAAGTTAACAGGCTTGTTAAACCGTTAAGTATAATGTTTTCTGAGTTTTATTTTTATCTGATTGCTGTTATTGATGATAGCAGTACAAAAAAGATAATTTATAAAGAAGGCTGTGAACAATTACCTACTGTGTACAGAATTGACAGGATAAAAAACTGTAATTTAACCGGTACGCGTTTTAAAGTACAGTATGAGAACAGATTTGAGGAAGGTATTTTTAGACAAAGAGTTCAGTTTATGTACAGTGGTAAACTGCATAAGGTAAAATTCTGGTTTAGAGGCCCATCTTTAGAAGCTATACTTGACCGTATTCCAACGGCAAAAGTATTAGAGCATTCTGAAAAAGGCTATTTGATTACTGCCGAAGCTTATAGTGAGGGAATGGAAATGTGGCTTAAAAGCCAGGGGAATAATGTAGAGTTTACAGATTGAAAAATAAAAGGCAGAATCAATAATAGAAAATTTAATATTTGCTGAATAAAAGACGACATTGCCAAGCGTTGGCTATGCCGTCTTTTATAATTATGCATAAAAAAATAGAGCTTAAAACAGCTGTTATAAAAGTTTATTGTACTGTCAATTGATAATTGTAATATTAGTGTATTTTGAGTAAATTAATATGTGCATCTTATTGATAACAATCTCTTTATATAAATGTATAAGTATGAAAATTCAAAGTATAGCTTTGTTGTTTAAATCTTAATTTGTGGGATAATTTTAATAAGAGGTGAAAGAGGATTGTTTGCTTTAAAATACAAAGAAGTCGGTTTAAAAATTGCTTATTACAGAAAGAAAAAAGGCTATACTCAAACACAACTTGCTGAAATGGTTGGAATAAGCAGCAATTACCTCAGTTTAATCGAGCGCGGCAATAAAGGGCAAAGTTATTCAATGGAAACTTTGTTTAAAATTGCAGAGGCATTAGAAGTAAATGCGAACGATTTACTGGAAGGAATATGAATCTCTACATTTTTTGCTCATATATAGCTAATTAATTCAAAATTTGTTTAAAAATCGATTTTTTAGTTTTTATTTTATGCAGATTAATTTTCTGAAAAAGTTGTTGATAAATAATATACAAAAGTACGTATATTATTTACAAATAAAACTAATTTAAAATTTTAAGAAAAGAGGATGAATTGATGAAAAAACGGGATTTAACAAAAAAAGTTTTATGCACTGTTTTGGCAGCCAGTGTATTTGGTGTTTTTAGTAACGGAATAGTTGAAGCTGCCAAAGCTTTTGAAAATGGGACGTATCATTTAGAAGAAGGACAACATTATACCGATGATGGAGAAAATGTTTATTTCGAAAATGCTACTGTTACTGTCAATGGCACATATGAAGTGCAGAATGTAGAAATTGAAGGGGATAACAAAATAACAGTTAATGGTGCAGGTGTTGTTAAAGAAGGCATTGATATGGGAATGCGTAAACCAGCGGGTTCGGTTAATGCTGAGTTAGTTGCAAAAAATGCAAAAATATATGGCATTATTGATATCGCTGCCGGTAAAGCAACATTGGAAAACAGCGAAATTATTTCCGGTGGAACTTTAGAAACAGAAGAAGGAAAATTTGTTCAGGAAAATATTCGTGTACATACTGAAGGCAGCGGACAGGGTAAGTTAACACTCAAAAATGTTAATGTTACCGGCGATGTTATGGCGGAATATGATGGTGCTGAAGTTGAAATTACTGGCGGTACTTTTACTGAAGTTGAATATTATGAATATGATGATGGACATAATTCATTAATAGTAGGCAGTGATGGTAAATTTGTTACTGATGGCTATACAGAAGTACATGCTGAAAAGGGCGGTAAGGTAACTATTAATGATGCTGTGCTTAATACAGGTGTATCTTCTTTTGGTGAAGGCAGTGTAGTAACAGTTAATAGCAGCAGCATTAGCACTAAAGGCAGTATTTTTGCATTAGCAGGCGGCCAAATTTATTTAAACGGTGATGCAAATACTGTTTATTCCCTTGGCGGTGAAGATGTTTTTATGGCTTTAACCGGCAGTGAAGATGGTGAGAGCGGCGATGGTTTAATTGAAATAAACGGCGGCACCTTAAAAGCAGAAAATTTAAGATATTTAGTTGGCATAGATAATAATAATCCTTGGGCTTCTAAACTTGAAGACGAGGGCTTTTCAATCACCGAAGGCGGCATAGTTCTTAAAGATAACGGCGTCATCGAAACCAAAGGCGACCAAATTTTTGAACGCGGCGTAGATGTAAGCAGTGACGAAGCTGTACTTGCTTCTACTTCCGGTGCTGTAACCAACGATGCTATCAGCTATGTTGGTGGCACTTTAAAACTCACTGATGAAAAATATAGTTTAAATTATTTAAATTCTGCTCTTGAAAATTTAAAATTATATCAATCCGATAGTCAAACAATGATTGATATGACTGGTCAGCTTGTTGATGAAAATGGTGAAATTAAAGAAGAAACATCTATTGATGAAATAGCAGAGGGAGATTTTGGAAATGGAATAGTGGATACAGTAGTTTATACTGACAAAAATTTTATTGTCGGTACATCTGTCGTTCCACAAGATAATATTGATAAAATAAAATTTGAAAAAGCGGTAGAAAATGGGTTTAACGTAACTTCGCTTGATTTAAGAGAAGGTTCAAGCGCAATGGTTATTACTAATAATAAAAACGTAACGCTTGGCAACGAAGATGGTGGTCAATTGATTACTGTTGACGGTAATGCTTCTGATGTTGCAAAAGTGATAATAGGAATTGATGAAAATGACCAAGTATCTGCTGATATAACTGACAAAAAAGGCTCGTTTACTATTGGCAAGCCAAACGTAGCAAGCGATACGGAATATACCTTAACCGGCAGCGTAACCGTTAATAAAGGCAGCGCGCTTAATGTAAACGGTCAAACTACTGTAACCGGCGGCGTAGAACTTAACAGCGGTTCTGTTAACGTTGGAAACGGTACTTTAGTAAGTCGTAATGTTACTGCTACTGGCAATGTAAATATTACCGGTAATGCAGATATTACCAATTTAACTGTTAATGATGGAACAACTGCTGTTCCTAACGTTATTAACATCGGCAACTCTGATAAAGCAGGCAACGTAACTGTTACTAATGCAGAATTAAATGGTGCTACGGTATTCCTTGACCCGACATGGGTAGACGGAGCTGAAATTACCGACGCCAGCAAGATGGCTGTTGCAGGTAAAGACGGCAAAGTAACCCTTAATGGTAAATATGTTGTAGGGGAGAACTCCGTAATGAGCTTTGGCGTTGATAACAACGAAAAAGCACAGGAAACTTTTGCTAAAACAGGTTTAACCTGGGGCGGTGAAGAAGAAGCTATTATTGCTGGATTATATATTAACGGCAGTGTAAATGTAGCTAATGGTGCTATTGTAGTTAATGGTGGCATGAAAACCGCTCCTGCTGCTCCTGTTAATGGTACTTTTACTGCAGCAGCAAACTCTGTTGTAATGGTTAATGGGCAGGCTATTAATGATGAAAATGAGTCTGCGGCTATTACTGAAGCTAAAAATGTTGATGTTGCTGATACCAGTAAACTTTACATTGATGGCGCTAAGAAAGGCGAAACCTATCATGTAATCGCTGGTGCTGATAGTGCTTGGAATGATACAAATATTATCAGCAACAACGCATTGCTTAAATTCGCTGGTGAAAGCAATGCTGACAGCAAATTTGATGTAACTGCAAGCTATGATAAAGTTGATAATGTTTATGGCGCAGGCGCTGTAGAAATTGCTAACATTGTTGATAAAACTTTGGAAACTAAATATGAAGGCGACAAAGCATTCGATTTCTTCAACGCAGCGGCAAATGCTAATAACAATGCAACTAAAGATGCTCAGATTGCAGCCTTCAACAGCGCAGCAAACATGGGCGAACTGGCTGGCGTTAACCACGGTACTTACAGCATGAGCAATGCTATGACTGACGCTGTTGCACATCACTTAAGCCTTGCAACCCATGGCGAACAGGATAAAGACATCTGGGCACATTACATCCATAACAAAGAAGATATTGACGGTATGGATTTCGGCGGTGTTGATGGCAGCTATGAAGCACAGTACAACGGCATTGTAGTTGGCAGCGACCTGTACAAAAACGGTAAAATTACAGCAGGTATTGCTTTAAGCTATGCTGACGGCAACATCAACGGCAGCAATATTGCTTCCAGTACTAAAAATGATGCCGAATACTATGGCGCAAGCTTGTATGGACGTATTGACAATGGCGACAGCGCAATTCTTGGCGATATCAGCTACATGCACAGCGATAACGATATTACCCAAAACAACAGCGGTCACGAAATTACTGCTTCTGCCGATGCTGACGCATTCAGCATTGGTATCCGTGCAGAACAGGCTTATAAAGCCGGTGCAGGTAAATTTGTTCCGTATGCTGGCATCCGTTATATGCATCTTGGCGCAGGCGATTACAGCAACAGCCTTGGCATGGAATACAATGCCGATGACCAGAACCTGTGGCTCCTGCCGGTTGGCGTAACTTACAGCGCAGAAGTACAGAGCGGTGACTGGACTGTAAAACCGATTGCAGAAGTAGGCTATGTATGGACTATGGGCGACCGTGATACTGACCAGACTGTAAGCCTGAATGGCGCAAGCGATACCTTCGGTTTTGAAACTGCTGACAGCGGCAGCTTTATCGGCAGACTTGGTATCGAAGCTGAAAAAGCTGATGTAACTTATGGTTTAAGCTACGAATATCAGAAAGGCGATACCGTTAAAGCCAATAAATGGATGGCTAACCTGACCTGGAGCTTCTGATAAAGTGGGTAATTTAACATAACTTATAGCATTATAAGTTATGTTAAAAATGTACAGATAAAATGATACGTAAGAAGTATCATTGGTGAAAGCAACTTAATAATAATAAAAAGCCGCAGTTCAAAGTGAACTGCGGCTTTTTGCTTAAAATTAATATAATGTTTTTGAATGAATTTTTTTATGATTTATCGGTAAATGTACATTCTTGACATGTTTGGTTCGCCATCGCCCTGAACCATGCACAAAAATTCCCAGCCATATTTTTCATAAAAGCCGGTATGGTCGGTAAGTAAATAAATAAATAGGTGTTATAGATTTATGTTTTAAATCATCCAATGCAGTTTTCAGCAAATTACCGGCTATACCTTGGCAGCGGTAGTTCTTTTCCGTATAAACAGCGCATATATTGGGAGTGAGGTCCTTGCGGTTATGAAAATCGTTTTTAATAACGCCGAGCCCTCCAACGATTTTTTCACCGTCTAAACAAAGATACCAGCCGTATTCTGTTTTATTATCAAGATAACCATCCATACTTTCAAGATAAGCCTCTTTTGGAACCTGCCATTTACTGTGAAACCATTCTGCGGCAGTTTCTTTTAATAGAGGCTTTTGCCTTAAAGTAATATAAGTATATTTTTCCACACTTTTCTCCGTTTAAAGTTATATGAAATTCAAAACTCAATACACTAAAACGCCGATAATACCGCTGATGAGCATAAGGCTGATGGCACCGACTTTGCGGTAGTAGTGCAGGTAAAACAGCACGGCAAGCACAGGTATGCCAATGGGGTTAAAGGTGCTGCTTTCACTAGTGGCATTGTCTATCGGGAAAACGGTAATATCTAAAAAGAAAATTACTGCCGTAATCATAAAGGCAATAACCGCCGGGCGGATGCCGCACAGCGCTTCTTTAACAAGACGCGACTGGCTGAATTTTTCCAACGAGCGGGCAACAAAATAAACTATAATAAACGAAGGCAGCGATACGCCGAGCGTGGCGATAAACGACCCCATAAACGCCGGTACAAAATCCGGTCCGCACACGCGCGCTCCAACATAGGTTGCGGTGTTTACGGCAATCGGACCCGGCGTCATTTGCGAAATGGTGATAATACGTGCGTATTCTGCTGCCGGAATCCACCCGTGCGCCAAAACTTCCTGCTGAATGACGCTGACCATGGCAAGGCCGCCGCCGAAGGAGAACAGGCCGATTTTAAAGAATACAAAAAACAAATCCCAGTAAATGCCCATCATTCAGCCCTCCTTCCCAAAAGGCGGTACGCGGCAATGGCATACAGCGCCGCCGCGATAACGGTGGAGGCAATGCCAAAGCCTAAAACGTAAATTTCCGCAACGGAAATTAAAAGTATAGCCCACCCGAGTTTGTTGCTGACGGAAGAAGCAAACATTTTTTTTGTGGCAACTACCAAAAGCACAGTAATGGCGGCGTTAACTCCGGAGAAAAATTTTAAAATGTAAGTGTTGCTGTCCAGTCCGCTGGAGGCAAACAGCATGGCAATAGCAAAAATAATTAAAAACGAAGGCAGCACTACGCCGATGGTGCAGACGAGCGCTCCCATAATTCCCGCCAAGCGGTAGCCTAAAAAAGTGGCGGAGTTAACGGCAATAACGCCCGGCAGCGATTGTGCAATCGCCAGCACGTCGGTAATGTCCTTATCGTCAATCCAGCCTTGGCGTTCAACAAATTCGTCGCGGATTAAGGGAATCATGGCAAGGCCGCCGCCGATAGTGAACAGCCCTATTTTAAAAAACACATTAAACATGTGCAGGTAACTTACTTGTTTTTGCTGCATATCAACACTTCTTTCCCAAAACATAATTAACAGGTGATAAATATATTATCTCTTAAATATGCAGGCTTGGCAAGTTAAATTGTGGATATGTTATTGTTTATGTCATTTAGTTTTAATTTGCGTTTCCTCTTTGTATTTACGTTAATATTTTTTAATTTACTTTTTTACACATCTTCATTCTTTTGAGTGACCAAAAGAACGAAGCAAGAAAAGTCATGCGGCGAACAAAAATTTACAGATTTTGTTGCTAAAGCAAAAATCTGCATGCGGTACGCCGAAACCAATAAAAATTCCCACGAAACTCGCTGCGCTCAAACATCGGGAAATTTTTATTGGCTTTCAGTAAATACCGCTAAATTTTTAATGCCGCGCTCTGGCGTAAACCTTACTTCTCAAATGCTTATTATAAAAATACAATTTATAATTTTGTATTCTTAAAAATTTCGGTAACATTGCTATTGTTCATAACAATTTACCTAAAGTACGAATTTGGACGAAGCGCGACATTCAAAGAATAGGCAAACTTATAATTAAGGTACTTGCAGCGTTTGCCGAGGACTGTTTGAGTTTGCGCAGCAAACGAGTTCCGCAGGAGCTGCAAGTGCCAGCTTATTTACTGCTTTTGCCGTTTATTTTTTGTTGGAGCGAAACTTTCTTGGTTCGTTCTTTGGTTACAAAGAATGAACATGAGTAGTAAAGTAAATAAAAAATATAATAAAGTAACTACAAAGACTAAACATATGTAAAAACTTATATCAAACTCAGGTTACTGTTTGACAAGAATTAAAAATCCATTATAATATAAAGAAAGAGGGATAATCCGGTAGTCGCGTGTCGGTTCTCTCCTCGAAATCAAAGATTACTTGAAAGAAAGACCGGCTTCGACCATAGCTGGTCTTATTTCATTTTACGCTGTTATTTGCGTATCGAAATAATGATAGCAACGAGCGTTCCAAAGGCAATCATTAAAGAAAGCGATTCGTATGTTGTCATTGCTATCACCTCCCTGAAAGAAGGAGGAACCAACCTATCGGATTATCCCATGCAAAATAGTATAGCAGATGAATATGTAAAAATAAACCCCTGAAAAAATTTTTTCAGGGGTTTGTGTGTCTTAATATTTTTGTATTTCTATATCCACCGATGTGCGCCATTTTAAAATAAGCGCAACGATAAGGCTTAACACAAATGCCGCTGCAAAAACATACAGCGTTGCCGTGTAGCCGCTGGTGGTTTCGCGCATGTAGGATAACAGCAGCGGCCCGGCAATGCCTGCCAGCCCCCACGCCGTTAAAATTTTGCCGTGGATGGCGCTTAATTCTTTCGTCCCGAACAAATCGCTTAAATACGCCGGCATGCATGAAAAGCCGCCGCCGTAGCAGGAAATAATTACAAATACCAAAATCTGGAACAGCAGGGCATTAGTTGTTTGCGCCAGCAGGTAAAAAGCCGCTATTTCAATAAAGAAAAACAAAACATATACGCTGCGCCTGCCGATATAATCGGAAACAGTGGACCAGGCAATGCGCCCGCCGCCGTTAATCAGCCCGATAATGCCCACCATGGAAGCCGCTGCTTCCGGCGTCATGCCTGCAACCTCCTGCGCCATGGGCGAAGCTACGGCCAAAAGCCCGATGCCGCAGGTGATGTTGGTAAAAAATATCCACCACAGTGCGTAAAACTGCCAGGTTTTAAGCGCCTGCGCAGCAGTATAGCTTTTGGGCTGCAAAAGTGTTGTGTAGCCGCTTTTTGTTTGCTGCTCCTGCGGCTGTGTTTTGGGCGGCTCTAAGTACGAGGCGGAAAGCACCATAATTACCATGTAGGCTGCGCCCAGAATAATAAAGTTTTGCATAAGCCCGTAAGCTGCAACAAGGTGCTGCATTAACGGCCCGGCAATTAAACTTGCAAAGCCAAAGCCCATAATGGCAAGCCCGGTGGCAAAGCCGCGGTTATTGGGAAACCATTTAACCAAAGTTGATACCGGCGTTATATAGCCAACGCCCAGCCCGATGCCGCCGATAAAACCGTAAAACAAATACAGCAGCGCAAGGCTTTTTAAATGTACGGCAAGGGCAGTACCAAGCATACCGGTGCCAAAAAACAGCGCGCTGGTAAACCCGCTTCTGCGCGGGCCGTGTTTTTCTACAAAGCCGCCCAAAAAACCGGCGGAAAGCCCCAAAAACAAAATTGCAATGGAAAAAGCCCACGTTGTTTCCTGCAAGGTAAAGCCAAGTTCCGCCATAATGGGGCGGGTAAGTACGCTCCATGCATAAACGCTGCCGATGGAAATGTGGATGCCTACTGCTGCCAGTGCGATAAGCCATCTGTTTTTCATGATAAAATCTCCTTTACTGTGCAACGAAGGAGAGAAATAACCAAACAAAAAGCCGTCCGGGCATTTCTCTCTGCCCAGACGGCCGGCTAATCTTACAGCAGCGCGGTCCACGTGGTTAGTTCCACTTATATCCGTCAGTTCCGCGTCGCCTATGCAATTGAATAAATTAATTATATCAGCCACGGCTTTTTTGTCAAGCAAATCTGCGCATAAGCCGGGCGATTTTGTTTTTGGCGCTGATTTGTGTTAAGATATAAACATACTTGTGAGCGAGGTAAGATTATGATTTTAAGTGCAGAAAATTTGGGCCATAGCTATGGCGTAAGAACTTTGTTTAAAAATATCAGTTTTAATATAGAGGAAGGCGACAAAATAGGCGTTATCGGCGTTAACGGCACGGGCAAAAGCACACTGCTGCGTGATATAGCCACCGGCGAACCAAGCGAAGGCAAAATTACCCAAAACGGCACCTGCGTAATTGAATATTTGCCGCAGGACCCGGCTTTTGACCCTGACGCAACGGTGCTGGAGCAGGTGTTCAGGGGCGAATCGCCTCAGCTTGACGTTGTGCGCCGTTATGAAGAAGCCGTGCAGCAGGCAGAGGCAGAGCCGGAAAACAAAGCCGCGCGCCAGAAGCTGCTTGCCCTGCAGCAGGAGATGGACAGCAAATTTGCCTGGCAGATGGAAAGCGAAGCCAAAGCAGTTTTGGATAAACTTGGCATTACCGATTTGCAGCAGCCGATGAAAGAATTAAGCGGCGGGCAGCGCAAGCGCGTGGCTTTGGCCGGTGTTTTGGTGCGCCCCAGCGACCTTTTGATTTTGGACGAACCTACCAACCACATGGATAACGAAACCGTTGCATGGCTGGAAGAAGTTTTGCAGAAACGCAAGGGCGCGCTTTTAATGGTTACGCATGACCGCTATTTTTTTGACCGCGTTGTAAACCGCACTTTGGAAATTGACGGCGGCGAAGGCTATTTATATACCGGCAATTACAGTTTGTTTTTACAAAAGCGCGAAGAACGCCGCATTGCGGCAGCCGGTGCAGCGCAGCGCCTGCGCAACGTGTACAGGCGCGAACTGGCGTGGATAAGCCGCGGGGCGGAAGCACGCCGCACCAAAAGCAAAGAGCGCATTGAGCGCTTTAATGAATTGAAAAAAGAAGTAAATAACATCAAAACCGAGCAGCAGCTGGAAATTTCTTCCGTTGGCTCGCGTCTTGGCAAAACCATTATTGAGTGTGAGCACATCGGGCTGGATTATGGCGGCAAAACCTATATTGATGATTTTAATTACGTACTGCTCCGCAATGACCGTATTGGCATTGTTGGCCCTAACGGCAGCGGCAAAAGCAGTTTAATGGATATTATCGCCGGGAGGCTTGCACCGACACGCGGCACCGTTAAGGTTGGGCAAACTGTAAAAATCGGTTATTTTGCCCAGCACAGCGAGTTTAAAGATGCTGACTGCCGCGTTTTGGAATATATAAAAAACGTCAGCGATTATATTGAAACCGCAGACGGCACGCGCATAACGGCGGCGCAGATGCTGGAACGCTTCTTGTTTCCGCCGGAGCTGCAATGGGTGCCGGTAAGCAAATTAAGCGGCGGAGAAAAGCGCCGTTTGTACCTTTTGAGCGTTTTAATGAGCGCGCCTAACGTGCTTATACTGGACGAACCTACCAATGACCTCGACATACCGACGCTTTCGGTACTGGAGGATTACCTTGATACCTTTAACGGTGCGGTTATTGCCGTATCGCACGACCGCTATTTTTTAGACAGGTTTGCCGGTAAAATTTTTGCTTTTATGGGCGGCGGTGAAGTGCGCCAGTTTATTGGCGATTACAGCCGTTACGAACAGGCCCGCGCCGAAGCGCAGAACCTTGCGCGCCAGCAGGAACGCGCACAGAGCACGGTTAAACCGCAGCAGCGCGAGGAAAAGCAGCGTGCGCCCAAAATGACTTATAAGGAAAAACTGGAATACGAGCAGATAGAGCAGGTTATTGCGCAGGCAGAAGCGGAACTGAAAATGACGGAAATGGAAATTAACGCCTGCGGCACGGACTTTGTAAAACTTACGGAGCTTACTGCCAAGCAGCAGGAACTTACGCAGCGCATCAGCGATTTAACCGACCGCTGGGCGTATCTTGAAGAACTTGCCGAAGCGGAAGCGGCAAAATAGAAAGGAAGTTTATGTTAGGCAAAAAGAATGCAGTGCGCCTTAGGCGGCTGCTGGACGTAATGATACCCATTTTAATAACGCAGACGGCCATTATGGCAATGAATTTCTGCGATTCGGCCATGAGCGGGCATGCCGGTGCGGTACACCTTGCGGGCACTGCTATCGGCGGCAATTTGTGGATGCCGGTTATGGCGTCGCTGAACGGCATTTTGCTTGGCTCCATGCCGATAATTGCCCATCTTTTGGGCAGGGGAGAGCGGCAGAATATCGGCAGGGTAGTGCGCCATACCATGCTGCTGGCAACGGCGTTTTCACTGCTGCTGCTGGTTGCAGGCGTGCTGTTTTTAGACAGGCTGCTGGGAACCTTTGGGCTTGAGCCGCAGGTTCACTATATTGCCAAAATGTATATCGCCGCTATCGGCGTGGGCGTGCTGCCGTTCTTTTTATCCACTGCGCTGCGTGCACTGGTAGATACCAGCGGCTACACTGGCATTACCATGAAAATTTACCTTTTGGCACTGCCGGTAAACGCATTTTTAAACTACTGCCTTATTTTCGGCAAATTCGGCGCCCCGGCGCTGGGCGGCATTGGCGCTGGCCTTGCAACAGGCATTACCTACTGGCTGGAATTTTTTATCTTCGTGTGGGTAGTGCACAAGCTGCCTGCATTTGCGCCCCTGCGTATTTTTACCGACAAGTTTAAGTTTGATATGGCGCAGCTGCGCGAAAACCTGTCGCTTGGCGTGCCTATGGGCATGGCAATTTTTATGGAAGCGAGTATTTTCGGCGTTATAGCCATTTTTATTGCCAAGTTCGGCACGGTTATTATTGCTGCGCATCAGGCGGCAATGAGTTTCACTTCGCTGCTTTACATGGTGCCGCTCAGTTTTTCCATGTCGCTGACCATTGTTGTAGGCGTTGAAGCCGGTGCCCGTCGTTTCGGCGAAGCGCTGCGCTACAGTTTGCTCGGCATTGCCTGCAATATTACGGTGGCAGTGCTGCTGACGATTTTTGTATTGTTCGACCGTGAATTTATTGCCGGACTGTATACTTCGGAGCCTGTAATTATCAGGCAGACCATTGGCTTTTTGTTCTACGCCATGTTCTTTCAGGTTATGGACGCTACCGCTGCACCGATACAGGGCATTTTGCGCGGCTATAAAGACGTTAAAGCAACTTTTTGGGCGGGGCTGGCAGCCTACTGGCTGATTTGCCTGCCGCTCGGCTGCTACTTTGATTACTGTTTAAACCTCGGCCCTTCTTCCTACTGGCTGAGCCTTGACTTTGGGCTGCTGTGCGCCGTACTGTTTTTAGGCGGCAGGTTTGTGTATTTACAGCGAAAAATAAGACGCGACGGCGGATTGTGAATTTTGGGTAGAGGCTTTGTATTAAGTTAGTGCTTTTAATTTACTTTAGTGTTCATTTTGTTTGCGTTTTTGTATGAAGAATAGTGCTTTTTAATTTTTACTTTTCTATTCATGCCGATTCTTTTGAGCGACCAAAAGAACCGGCGAAGAAAAGTCGCGCGGCTAGTCGGATTTTTTTCTGCAAGCATGTTTGCCTAAAAACGGCAAAAATTGCGGAACTCGCTGCGCTCAAACACCTTATTTTTGCCGTTTTTCTTAGCAAATCTTGCTAAAATCCGATGCCGCGTACTGCCGTGTGTAGCACTTTATTGCTTTTTACTAAAAGGTAAACTCACATCGTAGAATAACAGGCTGCTGAAAAATTTGGAATAGTGTAATTAAAATGAAAAAGTTGCCAAAGTACGAATTTGGGCGGAGCCGCGACTTTCAAAAAATCAGCGTAGGCTTAAAATAAAAAGGCACTTGTAGCATTCGCTGCAGGGTGTTTGAGCTTGCGTAGCAAGCGAGTTCCCGCAGGCGCTGCAAGTGGCATGCTTCTTTGATACGGAGCGGTTAAATTTTTTGAGGAGCGAAGGCTTTTTGGTTACTTTTTAGCCTATAAAAAGTAACATGAATGAGAAAGAATGAGTTAAAAGTAGTAAAGTAACTACAAAGACGAATACTTTTAAGGAGAAAAAAGTGGACTTTTATATCCAGGGCCTAACCTTAGGCCTCGCCTACGTCGCCCCTATCGGCATGCAGAACCTGTTTGTTATTAACAGCGCGCTTACGCAGACGCGCTGGCGGGCTCTTGTAACGGCGCTTATCGTTATCTTCTTTGATGTTACGCTGGCGCTGGCGTGCTTTTTCGGCATTGGCTTTGTTATGCAAAAATACCCGCCAGTGCAGCTTGGCATATTGCTGCTGGGCGGGCTGGTAGTAGTATATATCGGCATAAGCCTGTTAAAAAGCAGCATACGGCAAATTGGCGGCGCGCAGCAAATGCCGCTTGGCAAAACCGTGTGGGCGGCTTGTGTAGTAACGTGGTTCAACGCGCAGGCCGTTATCGATGGCACAATGCTGCTGGGTGCTTTTAAAGCCTCCATGACGGAAGCGCAGTCGCTGCACTTTTTATTCGGCGTTATCTCCGCCTCCTGCCTGTGGTTTATAAGCCTGGCACTTATCGTGTCGCTGGCAGGCAGTTTAATAACCCCGCGCACGCTAAACCTCATCAACAAAATCTGCGGAACAGTAATCATCATTTATGACATAAAACTTTTCTGGCATTTTGCTGAGATGGTGTAAAAAATAAAAGCACAACATTTTTAAATAATGTTGTGCTTTTGTGTATTTGTTTGCTTTAAACGAATTGTTGGCTAAAAATAAACTGTTTTACAAAACATATTTTTGCGTTATAATTTTACACTTGATTTAGCCGATGGGTTGGCTCCTCCGAAACGGAGGTGATAGCATGACAGTTTACGAATCCTTATCGTTAATGGTAGCTTTCGGTACTTTGATTGCTATTATCTTGTCTAAAAAGTAATTAACTTTTAAGACATAAAAAGAAGCCACATATTGGTACGTGGCTTCTTTTCAAATACTTATGAAATTTAGAGAGAGCCGACGCACCACCATCGGCTATTTCTTTTTATATTATACCTTTTAGTGTAGGTTTTGTCAAAGCTGTTATCTGCTGTAAGGCGTTATAGAAGTGCTTATTCAGGCATGAGCCTGTTTTAACTTTTTGGCAATGTGCCGGTAAACTAAAAAAGCAATTATGGCTAACGGTATGGTAAAGAAAAACAGCGGGTAAAACAGCGTAATGGCAAAATGCTGGTAAAAAAATCCGGCAATAATCGGGCCGAGCGACATGCCGACATCAATGCCGATATAAAAAGTGCTGTTGGCAAGCCCGCGTTTGTTTTTAGGTGCAAGCATCATAGCGGTTGATTGGCATACGGAAAACATTATGCCGTTGCCGCCAGCCATAAATACAGCTGCTGCAAGAAGCCCGGCATTGGTTTGCATAGTGGCAAGAAAATACAGTGCCAGCGAGGTGCTTACAATGCTTGCTGCAAAAAACATGCCAAAGGGCTTTGTGTCAAAATAATTCTTCAGGCTTAGGCGCAAAATAAGCAGCGCTGCGGCGTAAGCCGGAAAGAACAGGCTGATGCTGACACTAAGGTGCCTTGCTTCGGCGTAGCTTACCAAAAATGATTGTGTGGCGCAGTATGGGATGCCGAACATCATCATGATAAACGCGATAGGGAAGACATTTTTATCAAAAAATTGCAGGCTTCGTTTGGCAGGCTGCGCAGGTGCTTCGTCCCTGTTTTTTACAAACTGCACAATTATCAGCGCCAGTGAAGCAGTAACGGCAGCTATAAAAAAGGCAGTGCGGTGGTTGGTTAGCTGGTAAATGCTGATGCCGGCAGCAGGCGCAATGGCCATGCTGAGGGCGTTCATAGTACCGAAAATGCCCATGCCGGAGCCGATTTTGTTGGGCGGCAAAAGGTCTGACATCCATGTGGATAGGCAGGTTGAGCAGCAGGCAAAACCAAGCCCATTAATTATCCTTGCGGCGACAATAAGTGCTGGGCTTTGCGCAAAAAAATAGCCAATGCAGCTAAGCAGCACGCAGAAAATGCCGAAGGAGGAGAGTTTGTATTTGCTGATTCTGTCAACCAGCACGCCGATGAAGGGGCGGCTGACGAGCGAGCAGATATTCATTATGCCGCCGATAAAGCCCATCATCACGCCACTGGCGCCGAGCGATTCCGAAAAGCCGGTAATTATCGGCGTTATCAGCATTGGGCTGGCCATGTAAAAAAAGCTGGCTGCTAAGATTAAAGCTATGTCGCGTTTAGTTTGTGAGCCTGCCATAATAAACACTTCCTTAGCCGATACTAGATACTATAAGTGTAGTTTTATTTTATAACATAAATATTTAATATATTTAATACACATTCATTATAGCACCGGCATGGGCAGTGTCAATAAAAGCGGAGGAAAGTTTACGGAAAAAACACTTTTGGCAAGCTTATTTTTCGTTTACAATCAGCGCCATAACAACAAGGTCGGTTTTGGAATGTGCGCTGTTGCCGATGCTGTGGCTTTCGCCTTCGGGGCAAAATGCCACGTCGCCGGGAAACAGCTCCATTTCCGTGCCGTTGTCGTTGTATTCGGCGGTGCCGCTTAAAATATACAGCGTTTCGCTGGTGCCTTCGTGCTTATGGTAGCCAAGCGAGCAGCCCGGTTTTAAAATAACGCGGGCATAAGCTGCAATTTTGCCGTTATAAACTTTCTCGTCTATAATGTGCTCCATAATGGTTGTGCCGGTGCCTCCGGCGCGTTTTTCAAAATAATCGGTTTTTCTGTCGGTTACAAGCATTTTTGGTACATCCCCTCTGTAATAAATTTAACACAATGGTTTATTCGCAGTGCTTTGCAAAAATTCCTGCGAAAAAATTTAAAAAATTTTTAATTTAGGGCTTTACAAATTTAGCGAACTAAAGTATAATCTAAAACATAACAACGATATTTAATTTTTTGAAGGGGGATTTTCAAATGAAGAAACTTTTACTTTTAGCAATGACGATGCTGATGGCAGTAATGCTGGTAGCCGGCTGCGGCAGCGACGGCCCGAAAAAAATGGTTGTAGGCCTTGACGACAATTTTGCGCCGATGGGCTTCCGCAACGAGAAAAATGAAATTGTCGGCTACGATATCGACATGGCACGTGAAGCCTGCAAACGCGCAGGGCTGGAAGTTGAATTTAAACCTATCGACTGGGCTTCCAAAGAAGCCGAAATGAAAGGCAAACGCATTGACGCTATCTGGAACTGCTTTACCGTTAATCCGGAACGTGCCGAAGTTTACCAGCTTTCCAAACCTTATATGAAAAACGCTCAGCTGATTGTTGTACCGGCAAATTCTTCCATTAATAAAATTGCCGACCTGGCCGGAAAAGTTGTAGCAGTACAGGATGACAGCACCGGTTCTTACATTATCGACGGCAACGACGAAATGCGCAATTCTCTGAAAGAATACAGAAAATATCCTGACTTTGCAGCTGTTTACATGGATATCGACAGCGGCCGTGTTGAAGCAGCAGTTGTAGACGCCGTACTTGCCCGTTACTATGACAGCAAAAACCCCGGCAAATACAGAATCCTTGAAGAAAACCTCGGTGATGAAGTTGTAGCCGTTGCTTTCCGTAAGGACGACAAAGATTATGCACCGCTGATTGACAAAGCGCTGGACGAAATGAAAAAAGACGGCACTGCCAAAAAGATTTCCGAACAATGGTTCAACGCTGATTTAACCAACTACTAAGATTTATTAAAGCCGCGGGCCGGTAGTAATGCTGCTGGTCCGCCAAACTGTTAATGCCCGAGGAGTAAAAAATGGATTATGTTATAAGCATCCTGCCGCAGATGTGGGAGGGAACCCTTGAAACTATAAGATTGTTTGCGATAACTATTGTGCTTTCGATACCGCTTGGCGTGCTTCTGGCGCTGGGGCGCGTGTCCGGCTTTAAGGCGCTGCGCGATATAATCGGTGTTTATGTATGGCTGCTGCGCGGTACGCCGCTGATGCTGCAATTGCTGTTTGTATATTACGGCCTGCCGTTTATTCCCGGTATCGGCGTAAGGCTGGATGATTTTCCGGCAGCGGTTTTTGCTTTTGTACTGAACTATGCCGCTTATTTCTGCGAAATTTTCCGCGCAGGCATTCAGGCTGTGCCGAAAGGCCAGTACGAAGCTGCCCGCACTTTGGGCATGAATTATGTGCAGACCATGCGCCGTATTGTACTGCCGCAGGTTTTCCGCCTGATTCTGCCGCCGGTAAGCAACGAAACCATTACTTTGGTTAAAGATACTTCTTTAATTTATGTATTGGCAATGAACGACCTTCTGCGTACAACGCGTAACCTTGTGCAGCGCGATTTCAGCATTACGCCGTTTTTGGTTGCAGGTGTGTTTTACCTTTTGATGACCCTTGTTTTAACCTACGGGTTCAATAAGTTGGAACGCAAATATTCCAGATATGACTGACAGGAGCATTTAGTATCATGAACAAAATTAACGCACAAAATATCTATAAAAGTTTTCAGGGGCTGGAAGTTTTAAAGGGCATTAATTTAAGTGTTGACGAAGGCGAAGTTGTTGCGGTTATAGGGCCCAGCGGCGGCGGCAAAAGTACTTTTCTGCGCTGCCTGAACAAGCTGGAAATTATCGACAGCGGCAAAATCGTTATTGACGGCGAAACGCTTGCCGAAACCAAACCGGACGGGCAGGTTGTGTATGCGCCTGGCGACGAAAGCCGCCGCATTGCCTGCAAAATGGGCATGGTGTTTCAGCAGTTTAATTTGTTTCCGCACATGACGGTGCTGGAAAACCTTATTGAAGCGCCGGTGCAGGTGCAGAAGCGCAACCGCGACGAGGTTATTGAAGAAGCGAAGGTTCTTTTAAGCAAGGTAGGGCTTTTGGAAAAAGCGCACGAATACCCGCGCCGCTTGAGCGGCGGGCAGCAGCAGCGCGTGGCCATTGCAAGGGCTCTGGCAACAAAACCTGCCATTATGTTATTTGACGAACCTACTTCATCGCTCGACCCGGAACTGACCGGCGAAGTTTTGCGCACCATGCGCGAACTGGCCGAAGAAAAAATGACCATGGTTGTTGTAACGCACGAAATGGGTTTTGCCCGCGAGGTTGCAACCAAAGTGCTGTTTATGGCAGACGGTTACGTACAGGCGGAAGGAACGCCGCAGGAAATTTTTGAAAACCCCCAAAATGAACGTTTAAAGGCATTTTTGCATAAAGTGCTTAAATAACAAGAAGGCATTGCGCGTTGTGCGTAATGCCTTTTGTGCTGTTACGGCTCTCAGCCGAGCTTTGCCATAAATTTTTCTTTGTTTACAATAAAGCGTTCGTGCGTGCCTTTGCCGATTTGCTTGTCCTCGTCGGCGGCGGTAATTTCAAAAACAAGTTTGCGCCCTTTAACGGCGGTAAGCGTGGCGGTGGCGGTAACTTTTTTGCCCATGCCGGTAGCGGCATCGTGCGTAATATTTACCAAAGTGCCGACGCTGGTCGATTCTTCATCAAGGCAGGCGGCAACGGCGTTGCAGGCAGCCTGTTCCATCAGCGCAATCATGCTGGGAGTGGCAAAAACATGCAGGCTGCCGCTGCCCATGGCAAGCGCAGTGTTGGTTTCGCGCACAACGGTTTCGGCGGTTCCGGTAAGGCCGGGTTTTAATTCTTGCAGCATATTTCATACATCCTTTACTGTAAAATTTGCTTATGCTAACATCTTAAACGCTTTTTATAACTTACGCAAGTAGCAGAAGTTTTATTTTGACGGATATGTGAAAAATTTTAAAGCTGATTGACGCAGTAGGAAATAATGATTATGATAATTGAAGAAAACCTATAATTTTAACTGCATTATAACCGGAGGGGCAAAATGAACGGAAACTTACAGGAAAAATATAATGAACTTTTAAATATTTTACGCAGCACAGGCGGCCTTGCGGTGGCTTTCAGCGGCGGCGTGGATTCTGCCTTTCTGGTTTACGCCGCGCACGAAGCACTGGGCGGAAAACTTTTGGCAATTACCGCCGTTACACAAAGCTATCCGCGGCATGAAGCGGCAGACGCTGCCAGAATACTTGCGCAATACGGCGTTAAGCACGAAGAAATTACGCTTGACCAGCTTGTCATACCCGGCTTTTGCGAAAACGGAGCACAGCGTTGTTATTACTGCAAATATGCGTTGTTCAGTGAGATAAAAGCTGAAGCGGCAAAACACGGCATAACTGCGGTTGCTGACGGCGCCAACACTGATGACGAAAACGATTACCGCCCCGGTATGCGCGCTACGGCGGAACTTGGCATTTTAAGTCCGCTGCGCAGCGCCGGTTTCAGCAAGCTGGATATAAGGGAAGCATCAAAAGAACTGGGCATTTTTACATGGAATAAGCCTTCTTATGCTTGTCTTGCATCACGCATCCCTTACGGGGAGGAGATTACCGCGGAAAAACTTGCCATGGTAGAGCGTGCTGAGCAGGCGCTGTTAGATATGGGCTTTAAGGAAATGCGCGTACGCTGTCACGGAAAACTGGCGCGTATTGAAGTTGCGGAAAACGATTTTGCAAAAGCTGCGGCACAACGCAAAGAAATTTCCGCTGCCGTTAAAAACGCAGGCTTTTTGTATGCTGCGCTTGATTTGGAAGGTTTCCGCAGCGGCAGTTTAAACGCCGCACTGGAAAATAAAAACGCATAATAAATGCCTTGGCAAAATTTAAACTGTGCTGTGCAGGTATTGACAAGCGCGCATAACTCAAGTATAATTTTTATTGTTATGGGGGCATAGCTCAGCTGGGAGAGCGCTTGAATGGCATTCAAGAGGTCAGCGGTTCGATCCCGCTTGTCTCCACCATTTTTTATAAGTATATATTGTGCCCGTTTATTAAGGACTATAAATTTTTCTGTTTCTGAACACAACAGTAAAATTTGTAGTCCTTTTCGTTTTAATGTAGCATATGGAGATGGATATGATGGAAAAACGCCTGCTCATTTATAAAACTGCGCTGTTGATTATTGGTTCGATAGTTGCCGCTTACGGCATTATGTTGGCTATGGGCGCCGGCTTTGGCGGCGCAACACTGGCTGTATTGTGGCAGGGAATGTCTGTAACTTTCGGAATGTCGCTCGGCATGGCTTCTTTTATTGTAGCGGCAGCCATGCTTATAATTTCCTTGTTTTATGACCGCAGGCAGATAAACGCCGGTACAATCGTATATCAAATTATATATAGTTTTTTCGTTGATGTATTTGCCAAAATTAATGTTTATCCCGAACAGGCTTGGCTGCGTTTGGCAGTTATGTGCGTTGGTATTATAATTTTTGCTGCCGGTACAGGTGCTTACGCTGCTGCTGATTTGGGCAAAGGTTCTTATGAGGCGCTGACGTTTTCTCTGGCAGAAAAAAATAACTGGCCCGTCAAAACTGTCCGTACAGCACTGGATGCTTTATTGGTTGTTTCCGGCGTGCTGCTTGGAGGAAAGTTTGGCATATGTACAGTGTTTACTGTTTTGTGTTCGGGACTTGTTATTCAGCGCAGCGCCGAATTTTGCAGTTTGATGCTGGCAAAAGCGGCGCATAGGGCGGACTAAAATTTGCATGCTGCGGCAGCAAATGATAAAATACGTTTTATAAATTATTTGTTTTTAGAAAGGAACCCTATGGAAAGCTGGAACATACACGAAGCAGTTGAATATTATAAAGGGCAGGATGCGCCGCAGAATCAGTTTGCGCTGGTGGAGCTTTTAAAAGAAGTGCAGGAGCATAACGGCGGCGTGCTGACGGATATTGCGGTTGAAGAAATTGCCGCCCTGCTTAATACCAAGGTAACTTTTTTAAACGCCGTTATCAAACGCTATCCCAGTTTAAAACCGGCCTCTGCTCCGCACCGATTGGAAGTTTGCGGCGGCAAAAACTGCGCCGCCAACGGTTCGGCAGCGCTGCTTAAACATATCAGGCAGGCTTACGGCGTGGAAAACGGCGGCATCAGCACCAGGGGCGGGTTCAGCTTTGCGGTTTGCGGCTGCCTTAAGCATTGCGGCAAAGGGCCGAATATTAAATGGGACGGCGAAATTTATAACGCGGCAACGCCGGAGCTGATTAAAAAGCTTGCCGGCAGATGAATGCCTGCGGATTAAAGTGCGGCGGTATTGACGATAACAGAGCGGCCTGCTTTTTTAAACGGCAAACAACTAAAATAATGCTTGCACAACTTGCCGCGCTATGCTACAATATATAAGCGTTAATATCGACATGCTATATAGAGTCTTTTGTAAAGTGAGGTGCAATCGAATGAAAGAAGGAATCCATCCGAAATATGGTGAAGTTAAAGTTACCTGCGCATGCGGTAACACTTTTATGACCGGCTCTGTTAAACCGGAACTGCGCGTGGACGTTTGCTCCAAATGCCATCCGTTTTTCACCGGCCAGCAGCGTAACGTAGCTGCCCGCGGCCGTATCGAAAAATTCAACAAACGTTATGGAAAATAATTTACCGACAGCAGAGCGAAAGCTCTGCTGTGTTTGTATATGGAGTTTGTTTGAGGGAATATTATGAATAAGAAACCAAATGTTGGCGGACAGGCTGTAATAGAAGGCGTAATGATGCGCGGAAAAACGCATGTTGCCGTTGCCGTAAGGCAGCCGGACGGTGAAATTTCCGTTGATGTGCGCCCGGTAAACAGCATTTCCGACCGCTATCCTATACTGAAAAAACCGTTTTTGCGCGGCGTTGTGTCGCTTGTAGAATCACTCGTTATGGGTATGAAGGCGCTGGCTTATTCGGCGCAGGTATCGGGCGATGAAGACGAAAAACTCGATTCCAAAGAGATGGCGCTGACCATTGCCGTTTCGGCAGGGCTTGCCATTTTGCTCTTTATAGTTATCCCTACCTGGTCAATGCGCTTTTTAACAGGCATTACCCAGGACCACATGGCTTTGAATTTAGCAGAAGGCGTGCTGCGTATGGCAATTTTTCTGGCATATATCGCAGCTATTTCTTCGATGAACGATATTCAGCGCGTGTTCCAGTATCACGGAGCTGAACATAAAACCATTTACACTTATGAAGCGGGCCTGCCTTTAAAGGTAGAAAACGTGCGCCCGTTCAGCACGCTGCACCCACGCTGCGGCACCAACTTTTTGATGATTGTCATGCTGATAAGCATGTTTATTTTTACTTTTCTTGGCTGGCCAAGCCTTTGGGAGCGTATTGCTTCGCGCATTATTTTAATGCCTGTAATTGCGGGCGTAAGCTACGAGCTTATCCGTTATGCCGGTGCGCATACCGATAATCCGCTGGTGCGCATTGCCATTACACCGGGGCTTTTGCTGCAAAAATTAACCACGCGCCAGCCCGATGACAGCCAGATTGAAGTGGCAATTGCTTCTTTAAAGGCAGTTGTGCCACCGGAAGATTTGGCGCAGGAACCGGAAATTTGCCCGGAAGAAAAATTAGTAGGAGAACCTAATGCAGGATAAATTACAGGCACTTGAAGATAAATATCTTGATTTGGAAGCAAAAATAAGCGACCCCGATGTAATTGCCAACCAGGCAGAATGGCAGAAATATGCGCGTGCACATGCCAAACTGACTGACGTTGTTGCCGCTTACCGCGAATATAAAATTTTAGATAAAGCCAGAGAAGAAGCGGAAGAAATTATTGCCGACGGCAGCGACAGGGAACTTGCGGCAATGGCGCAGGAAGAATTGAAAGAACTTAAGCCGCAGCTGGCAGAATATGAAGAACGGCTTAAAATTCTGCTTTTGCCTTCCGACCCCAACGATGACAAGAACGCGATTGTGGAAATCCGCGGCGGTGCGGGCGGCGAGGAAGCGGCGCTGTTTGCGGGCGTATTGTTCCGCATGTATCAGCATTATGCTGAAAGCCGACGCTGGAGCCTTGAAATAATGGATGCCAGCCCGACGGAGCTCGGCGGGTTTAAGGAAATAGTTTTTCAGCTGAGCGGCCAGGGCGTTTTTGGGCGTATGAAGTTTGAAAGCGGCGTACACCGCGTGCAGCGTGTGCCGGAAACCGAATCGCAGGGGCGCGTGCATACTTCCACCGTTACGGTGGCGGTGCTGCCGGAAGCAGAAGAAGTGGACATTGACATTAACCCGGCCGATTTAAGAATTGATACTTACCGTGCGGGCGGCGCAGGCGGCCAGTACGTAAACAAAACCGAATCGGCGGTGCGCATAACGCATATTCCTACCGGCATTGTGGCACAGTGCCAGGACGAAAAATCGCAGCTTAAAAACCGCGAAAAATGTATGCGCGTGCTCCGCAGCCGCGTCTTGGAAATGGAACAGGAAAAGCAGCGCGCAGCAACGGCACAGGACCGCAAAAGCCAGGTTGGCACGGGCGACCGCAGCGAGCGTATCCGCACTTATAACTATCCGCAGGGGCGTGTTACCGACCACCGCATTGGTTTAACCCTGCACCGTCTGGACGCAGTTTTAAACGGCGATTTGGACGAAATTTTAGACGCACTGATTACGGCGCAGCAAAGTAAGCTGCTGCAGCAGGTGAAATAAAATGACAGCAAAACCTATATGGACTATTGCTAAGGTGCTGGACTGGACAAAGCAGTATTTCGCAGAGAAAGGGTTGGAAAATCCTCGCCTGGATGCGGAAATACTGCTTTGTTCCGTTTTAAAGTGCCAGCGTATAACTTTATATGTGCATTTTGACCAGCCGCTTGAAGAACACGAGCTGGCGCAGTACCGCGGTTATGTGGCGCGGCGTGCGGCGGCTGAGCCTTTGGCGTATATTTTGGGCAGCCGTGCGTTTATGAAATACGATTTTAAAGTAACGCCGGATGTTTTGGTGCCGCGGCCGGAAACCGAACTTTTGGTTGAATGCACGGCAAAACTGGCGGGATTTATTGAAAAACCGCAGATTCTTGACATAGGCACGGGCAGCGGTGCTATTATCGTGTCGCTTCTGGATATGCTTCCGGAGGCGCACGGCACGGCAGTTGACGTATCGCCGGGGGCGCTTGCCGTTGCCAAAGAAAACGCGGCAAACATTGGCGTTGCGGAGCGGCTGCAGTTTGTACGCAGCGATTTATATTCTGCGCTGCCGCGTGACGCCGTATTTGACGTGATAATTTCCAACCCTCCGTATATACCGAGCGCAGATATTGCAGGCCTTGCGGCAGACGTTAGGCGTGAACCGCGCCTTGCGCTGGACGGCGGGGCGGACGGGCTTAATTTTTACCGCCGCATTATTGCCGGAAGCACGGCGCATTTAAAAGACGGCGGTTTTATGGCGTTTGAAATTGGCATTAACCAGGGCAGCGCCGTTGCGGATTTATGCCGCAGCCACGGTTTTGGCGTTGTGGCCGTGCGCCGCGATTATGCCAGCATAGAACGGATGGTTTTTGCAGCGAAAGAAGGAACTACTTATGCAGACGCGTTATTGGAACTTGCAAAATGATACGGACGGCGTAATGCTGCGTGAAGCGGCTGCGCTGATAAAACAGGGCGAAGCCGTTGCTTTCCCTACGGAAACGGTGTACGGGCTTGGCGCCGACGGCCTTAACGGCGAAGCGGTGCGCAAAATTTTTGAAGCCAAAGGCCGCCCGAATGACAATCCGCTTATTTTGCACATTGCAGATAAAGAAGATATTTTAAAATTAACAACCGGGCTTACAAAACAGGCGCAGCTTTTAATTGAAAAGTTCTGGCCCGGGCCGCTGACGGTAATTGTTGCCAAAAGCAGTATCGTGCCTGATGAAGTAAGTGCCGGGCTGGACACGGTGGCTGTGCGTATGCCGTCGCACCCTGTGGCGGCGCAGCTTATCCGCCTTGCCGGAACGCCGGTGGCGGCGCCTTCGGCAAATTTATCTGGCAAACCGAGCCCGACCGATGCCGAAACGGTGCTTGCCGATATGCAGGGGCGCATTGCCGGTATTATCGACGGCGGCGCATGCACTGTAGGCGTGGAATCAACCATAGTTGACACTACCGGAGAAGTGCCTGTTATTTTGCGCCCGGGCGGAATTACGCGCGAGCAGCTGGAAGAAGTTTTGGGCAGAGTTGAGCTGGACCCGGCCCTTGCCGGAGCGGAAACCTTAAAGCCGCGTGCACCGGGCATGAAGTACCGCCATTATGCTCCGAAAGCAAAAATGTATGTTGTTGAAGATAAAGAGGCGTTAAAGCTTCTGCCGCTTTTGGCGAAAGAAGCAGCCAAATTTACGCCTACTGCGGTAATTTGCAGCGGCAAAGCTGCGGAAACCATGCAGCGCGCGCAGAATTTACACATTTTAAACTGGGGCGTCGGTACAACGGAACTTGCGGTTAAACTGTACCGCCTGCTGCGCCGGTGCGATAAGCTGGGTGTGGGCGTTATTTTTTCCGAAGGAGTAACGGAAGACGGCCTCGGCCTTGCGGTTATGAACCGCATGCGCAAAGCTGCCGGGCGGCAGGTGCTTACGGCAGCCGATATTGAAGCACTGTTAAAAAACAGTACGCAACTTAAAAGTTTTGTGTTAAAATAACAATAATAGCAATATATTATAAAAAGACAGAGGGTGACTGTAATGAAAATCGCAATGGGAAGCGATCACGGCGGTATCCATCTTAAAAACCATTTAAAAGATTATCTGGAACTTAAAGGTTACGAGGTAATTGACAAAGGCACTTATACCGAAGAATCGTGCGATTACCCGGATTATGCTGCCAAAGTAGGGCATGCCGTTACCGGCGGCGAAGCCGATTTGGGCATACTTGTGTGCGGCACCGGGCTTGGCATTTCCATAGCGGCCAACAAAATTAAAGGCGTGCGCGCAGCAGTATGCGGCGACGTATACAGCGCTAAAATGAGCCGCGAGCACAACAACGCCAATATTCTGGCTTTGGGCGAGCGCGTAACCGGCGTTGGCCTTGCCGAAATGATTGTAGATGTCTGGATGCATACCGAATTTGCAGGCGGACGCCACGAACGCCGCGTGGAAAAGATTATGGCGCTGGAGGCGGAAGGCTGATGAATAAGGAAGAACTTGCTGCCGAAGCGCAGCGGGCAGTTGAAGAACTGATAGAAGTTTCCGGCTGCCGTGCAGGTCAGGTTCTTGTTGTTGGCTGCAGCACCAGTGAAATTGTCGGCGGCAAAATAGGCACCTGCGGCTCTGAAGAAGCGGCGCAGGCAGTTTTTGCAAGCATTTACAGCACTGCCAAAAAGCACGGGCTGTACCTTGCTTTTCAGTGCTGCGAACATTTAAACCGCGCTTTGGTAACGGAACGCGAAGCCATGGAAAAATTTGGTTGGGAAGAAGTTACCGTGCGCCCCATGCCTCATGCAGGCGGTTCTATGGCAACTGCGGCTTATGATAATTTTACTGACCCGGTAGTTGTTGAAAGCATTAAAGCGCATCTTGGCATTGATATCGGCCAGACTTTAATCGGCATGCACCTTAAACGTGTTGCCGTGCCGGTGCGCCTTGCGCAGAAAACTATCGGCGCGGCCATAGTTACGGCGGCGCGTACACGCCCGCCCCTTATCGGCGGTGAGCGCGCGCATTACCCCGAAAAACGCTGATTTTGTTAATTATGCAGTTTAATAAAACTCATGGAGGGACTTAAATGAATTTGGAAAAACTTGCAGTATGTGACCCCGAAATTGCTGCGGCTATCGGTGAAGAACTCGGACGCCAGCGCAATAAAATTGAACTGATTGCTTCCGAGAACTTTGTCAGCCCCGCAGTAATGGAAGCGATGGGCAGCGTGCTGACCAACAAATATGCGGAAGGCTACCCCGGACACCGCTATTACGGCGGCTGCGAATATGTTGACAAGGTAGAAACCCTTGCCATTGAACGTGCCAAAAAACTGTTCGGTGCAGAACACGCCAACGTGCAGGCACATTCTGGCGCCAATGCCAATACGGCAGTATACTTTGCCTTTTTGCAGCCGGGCGACACCATTATGGGCATGAACCTGTCGCAGGGCGGGCATCTTTCCCACGGTTCACCGGTTAATATTTCCGGCAAATATTATAATGTAGTCCCTTACGGAGTTACGCACGAAACCGAGCGCATTGATTACGACGAATTTGCGCGCATTGCCAGAGAAGCTCAGCCGAAGCTGATTGTTGCCGGTGCAAGCGCTTATCCGCGCGTAATTGATTTTGAACGCATGGCAGAAATTGCCCACAGCGTCGGCGCCATTTTCATGGTAGATATGGCCCACATTGCAGGGCTTGTTGCAGCAGGCCTGCATCCCAGCCCGGTTCCCTATGCCGATATTGTTACCACAACCACGCACAAAACTCTGCGCGGCCCGCGCGGCGGCCTTATTTTGTGCAAGGAAAAATATGCCAAGCAGATTGACAAGGCTATTTTCCCCGGCGTGCAGGGCGGCCCGCTGATGCATGTTATCGCTGCCAAAGCAGTTGCGCTTGGCGAAGCGCTGAAACCCGAATTTAAAGAATATGCCAAACAGATTATTGCCAACTGCCAGGCTCTTGCCGAAGGCCTTATTGCCGAAGGCTTCCGCCTTGTATCCGGCGGTACGGATAACCACCTTTTGCTGGTTGACGTGCGCGGGCAGAAAATGACCGGCAAAACCGCAGAACACCTGCTGGACGAAGTTGGAGTAACCTGCAATAAAAACACTATTCCGTTTGACCCTGAAAGCCCGTTTGTTACCAGCGGCATCCGTCTTGGCACTGCTGCCGTAACCACCCGCGGCTTTAAAGAAGCTGATATGAAAGAAGTTGCAGCCATTATCGGGCTTGTGCTTAACAACCCCGAAGATGCGGAAAAACAGGCAGAAGCAGCACAGCGCGTTGCGGCATTATGCGCAAAATATCCAATGTATCCCATGCTGTAACAGATAATGAAATTTCCTAAGGAGGAGATTTGCATGCAGATAACCGTTGTAGAACATCCCCTGATTAAACACAAACTTTCCAAAATGCGCGACATTAACTCTACTTCCCGCGATTTCCGCGAATGGCTTGATGAAATTGCCATGCTGATGACCTACGAAGTAACGCGCGACCTTGAACTGGACGAAATCCCGGTACAGACCCCGATTTGTGAAACTACCGGCTACAAGCTGCACAATAATATCGTTGTTGTGCCCATCCTGCGCGCTGGCCTTGGCCTTTTAAGCGGCGTGCTGCGCATGATTCCGAATGCCCATGTTGGCCATATCGGTTTGTACCGTGATGAAAAAACTCTGGAGCCGCATGAATATTACTGCAAAATTCCGCCCGATAAAGACCCGATTACCATTGTTGTAGACCCGATGCTGGCAACCGGCGGCAGTGCGGAAGCAGCAATTACCATGCTGAAAAAACGCGGCCTTAATAATATCCGCTTTATGTGCCTTGTAGCAGCACCTGAAGGCGTTGAAGTGCTGAACAAAGCACATCCCGACGTTAAAGTTTATACGGCGGCGCTGGACGAAAAGCTTAACGAGCACGGCTACATTATGCCGGGCCTCGGCGATGCCGGCGACCGTATTTTTGGCACGAAATGAGTATGGATACAAGACCGGACTGGGACCACTACTTTATGGAAATTGCCCGCGTGGTAAGCAAGCGCAGCACCTGTTTGCGCCGCAGTGTAGGCGCCGTAATTGTAAAAAACAGGCAGATTGTGGCTACCGGCTACAACGGCACGCCTTCGGGGCTTGAACACTGCGCCGTTACCGGCTGCCTGCGCGAGCAGCTTAAAGTTCCTTCCGGCAAAATGCACGAACTGTGCCGCGGCATCCACGCCGAGCAAAACGCCGTTGTACAGGCGGCTTTTCACGGCGTATCGGTAAATGGCGGCACGCTGTACTGCACGCACCAGCCCTGCGTGGTATGCACAAAAATACTCATCAACGCCGGTATTAAACGCATTGTTTACGCCAATCCCTACCCGGATAAGCTGGCGGAAGAAATGCTGAAGGCATCCAAAATGGAAATTACTATTCTGGACGGCGAAACAGAAAAATAAAATTAATGTTAAAACGTAAAGACGGCAGTGCCAATCGCGGCGCTGCCGTTTATGCTTATGGTAAAATTACTGATTTTTGGGCTTCTATTAAAATTGTTACAAATCTGCAAAAAATTTTCAAAAAAGTTGTTCAAACTGCCGATTTTTTGATATACTATTTACGATAATCTGAATTGCTCAAATTTTATAAAACTGAATTTAATTTCCGGCTTTAAGCCTCGAGGTGGGAAAGTGCAAGTGTATATTTTAGCGTTTATTATAGCTCTTTTAGCAAGCTGGGTTTTAACCCCTTATGTAAAAAAACTGGCTTTTCGCATCGGCGCTCTTGACAAACCGGACGGACGCAAGGTTCATCACGGCATTATGCCGCGCTTGGGGGGCCTTGCTATTTATTTGGCCTTTGTCATTGCCGTGCTTGCCACCATGCACATGACGCGCGATATTTTTGCGCTGCTTCTGGGCGGTACAGTAATTGTTATCGTCGGCATTCTGGACGACAAGTACCAGCTGCCCGCCAAAGTAAAGCTGCTGGGGCAGATTGCGGCGGCGTTTGTGCTGGTGCTGTTTGATATTAAAATTGAATGGCTGAACAATCCGTGGGGCGGTTATTTTTACCTTGAGTATTTTTCCGTGCCGCTGACGGTTTTCTGGATTGTAAGCTTTACCAATGTTGTTAATTTGATGGATGGCCTTGACGGGCTTGCGGCCGGTGTTTCCGGTATTGCTTCGGTTACGGTCATTCTTGTTGCCCTGCAGCAGGGCTTTTACCCGGTTGCCGTTATCACGGCTGCACTTGCCGGCGGCATTATCGGCTTTATCCGCTACAACTTTAACCCGGCAAGCATTTTTATGGGCGATACCGGCAGTATGTTTATCGGTTATATGCTGGCGGCAATTTCTATTTTCGGCGCTGTAAAAAGCGCGGCCACCATTGCGCTTCTGGTGCCTGCCGTTGCGCTTGGCCTGCCTATTATGGATACCGCCTTTGCCATTGTGCGCCGCTATACCAACGGACGCCCGATTTTTCAGCCCGACAAGGGGCATCTGCACCACCGCCTGCTGGCGATGGGCCTCAGCCAGCGCCAGGCAGTGCTTTTAATGTACGTTATCAGCGCAGTGCTGGGCATTGCCGCTATTTTGCTTACCGAAGTTGACGGATATCTGGCGGCCGGCATTATTGCATGTATTATTTCCGGCGTCGCGCTTGGCGCCAAAAAGATAGGCATTTTAAATGACAGATAAGGAGTGGGATTGATGGCAAAACTGAAAGTAATGACAGTTTTCGGCACACGCCCTGAAGCTATTAAGATGTGCCCGCTGGTTTTGGAAATGCGCAAACATCCTGACGAAATTGAACCGCTGGTGGCTGTAACAGCACAGCACCGCGAAATGCTTGATCAGGTGCTGCACCTTTTTGGCATTACTCCCGATTATGATTTGAATATTATGAGCGCCGGGCAGACGCTGTATGACGTTACGGAAAAAGCCTTGCGCGGCTTGCAGAAGGTTTTGGAAGAAGCTAAGCCGGACCTTGTTCTGGTGCACGGCGATACTACTACCACTTTTGCGGGCGCCCTGGCAGCTTTTTATGCGCAGATTCCGGTAGGCCATGTTGAAGCGGGCCTGCGTACCGGCAATAAATATTCGCCGTTCCCGGAAGAAATGAACCGAAAATTAACCGGCGCACTTGCCGATTACCATTTTGCGCCTACAGCGACAAGCAAAGCCAACCTGCTGCGCGAGAACGTGCCGGAAGCAAAAATTGTAGTTACCGGCAATACCGTTATCGACGCTTTGAAAACCACCGTTAAAAAAGATTACCGCTTTGATGACGATGCGCTGCATGAAGTGCTGGACAGTGGCAAACGCCTTATTTTGATGACCACGCACCGCCGTGAAAACCTTGGCGAACCGATGCGCCATGTTTATAAAGCCCTGTGCGAAGTGCTGCGTACGCATCCCGGCGTGGAAGCAATTTTCCCGGTGCATAAAAACCCGAAGGTGCGCCAGATTGTAGATGAAGAACTGGGGCATTTGCCGCAGGTTCACTTAATAGAGCCGCTGGACTACGAACCGTTTGCCAACCTTATGGCGCGCGTTGATATTGTGCTTACCGACAGCGGCGGGATTCAGGAAGAAGCGCCGGCACTCGGCAAACCCGTGCTTGTGCTGCGTGATACCACCGAACGCCCCGAAGCAGTTTCGGCAGGCACGGTAAAGCTTATAGGCACTGCTTATGAAGATGTGCTGCGTGAAACCAATCTGCTTTTGGATGACGCAGCCCATTACCGCAGCATGGCGGAAGCCGTTAACCCTTACGGCGACGGTGAAGCCTGCACAAGGATTGTAAACCGGATTTTAAAAGAATTTGGTTTTGATGTTGAAGATTTACCCGAATTTACTGTAATTTGATATAGACAGAATTTGTGAAATATTTTAAAATAATATTAAGAAGGTATGAAGATTTCTAATATATTATGATGACGTGAAATTTGGTGAGCGCCATGAATGAGAATCTGGAAAAAGTAAAACTTGCCGACAGAAAACGGCAGGAAATAGCCAGACGCATTAAAGCACGCCTTGACAGGCAGCGCCGGCAGGAACTTGAGCGCATCAGAATGATGAATGCTTTTGCGATTGTTTCTTCGCTCGGCATGATGACTGTTATAGATTTTCTGCTTGCATACTGGGGCGGCGACTGGCTCGATAATTATTTTCAGACCGGTGACCATTTCTGGCGCAAAATCTGCCTCGGCCTTGCGGGCCTCACGTTTTTCCTGGCGATTTTCAAGCTGATTTATTTTAAACCGCTTGACGAAAAGCCGCAGGAAGATGATAATGAACAACAAGCGGAAAATGCCGCAGTCGATAATTCAACAAAGGACATTAAATAAAATACATTATGGCAAACTTTGATTTAACGCCGCTGGTAAAAGGCGGTGGTTATAAAGTTATTTTCCGCCTGTTTCTCTGGTCTGTACCATTGGTACTGATTTTGTTTGTATTTGGAAACCATGATTTTGCCGTATCCTTTTTCAGGGGTGTGGTAATAGGTGTGATGGACACCGTTGTGATGTTCCACGGAATGAAACAGGCGCTTCCGTACGTCGGTACACCGCGTAAGGGAGTAAAAATAATGCGGCGGTACAGATACTATCGCTTAGGCCTGGCGGGCAGCATTTTTGTGTTGATGTTAAGGATGAAATATCCGGTTTTCGGTGCGAGCCTGGGATTTCTTCTGATACATATATTTTTAATCATCAATTTATTATTTTTCGCGTACCGACTTAACAAGAAGGAAGCGTGAGGAAAGGAGTTGAAAAGGATGGGAAATGAAGCAGCTGCTATGGCACAGGGAGCTGAACAGTCAGGTGAAATTATACATTATGCTGCAACTGAAATAGCACCAGGTATTGTAATCAATATGCAGACAATGTATATGACTTGGATTGCGATGGCTATTGTATTTGTATTATTTTTCGTAGTCTCCCGCAACCCGAAGTTAGTTCCGAGCGGCTTGCAGAATGTGATGGAAATGGTTATCGATTTCCTTGATGGCATGATGAATCAGAACCTTGGTGAAAAGGGCCGTAAATATATGGCATCCTTTATTATTACCCTGTTTATGTTCATCTTAATCAGCAACGAAATCGGTATGCTTCCGCAGATTGGTGTTCACTGGACTTCACCGACCAACGACATCAACACATGTTTTGCACTTTCGCTGTTAATTGCCCTTAGTGCCTACATTGTAGGTGTTGCAAGGCAGGGTCTCAAACATTTTAAACATTTTGTGCAACCTGCTCCTGGCTTTATTGTGTTGCATTTGCTGGATGCGGTTACCAAACCGTTGACTATGGCGCTTCGTCTTTTCGGTAACATTCTGGCAGGCGAAATTTTGCTCATAGTTCTTTACCAGTTATCTCCCTGGATTATTCCGGAGTTCTGGGTTATGTTCAGCTTGTTCATTGGCTTTGTCCAGGCTTTTATCTTCACGATTTTGGCATTGGGCAGCTATGCACTTGCGTTTTCTGACCATGAACACTGATTTTAATTTTGAGAGAAAATTAAAAATTATTAATTTTGAAAGGATGAATTAAATGTCTGAAACTGCAATTATTACGGCTGCATCTTTGATTGGTGCAGGTCTTGTTTGCCTTGGTGCTGCTACCGGTGCTGGTGTTGGTAACGGTAATATGTGCGGAAAATCTATCGAATCTATGGCTCGTCAGCCGGAAGAAGCTGGTAAAATCTTTACCAACATGCTGGTTTGCGTAGGCCTTATTGAATCCATGCCTATCCTTTGCTACGTTATAGCAATCGTTCTCGTATTTGCTAACCCTTTCATTTAATAGCTTGATTTGTGATGTTGAACAAAAGTAAAAGGGAGGGTCATAATTGATTGACTTTAACGCAACTATAATTGCGCAGGTTCTGAACTTCTTGTTCCTCGTGTTTATACTTGCAAAATTTGCGTATAAACCCGTCATTAACATGATGGAAGACCGTAAGAACAAAATCGCAAGCGACCTGGAAAACGCTGAATTGGCGAAAGCCGAAGCTGAAAAATTAAAAGCTGAATATGCTGCTCAGCTTGCTACTGTACGTCAGGAAGCACAGAGCATTATTGACAGCGCACGTAAAACTGCTCAGTCTGTACATGACAAGATTATTGCTGAAACCAAAGCAGAACAGGAACAGATTGTTGCTTCCGCTAAAGACGCAATTGCTCTTGAAAAACAGCAGGCTCTCGGCGAAGTACGTGCTCAGGTTATCAAACTTAGTTTGGTTGCTGCCGGTAAAATCCTGGAACAGAAATTAAATTCTGCAGAAGATGAAAAATTGGCAGGTTCCGTTGTTGATAAAATAATGAAATAATATTGATTTGTGTTCCATAAAAGCCGGATTAAAGGGCTTTGCCTTCCTTTTGGGCATTGCTTGTACCGGCAGATTGAGGTGATTGATACAATATGAAGAATGAAGAAAATATTGCTTTGATAGAGCAAGAATTGTCCGATTTCAAAATTGACCGCAGTTCCATTAAAGAATTGCTGGAAGTCAAAGTTACTACTGCTAAAAAACTGACTTCTGCCGAGTATCAATCCATTTCTGCAATTCTTACCGAGAAACTGGGCAGCGAAATTTACATGAATAAAGTTGTTGACCCGGCTATCCTCGGCGGCATCATAGTACAAGTTGGCGATAAAGTATTCGATGCTTCCGCACTGCGTAAGCTGAGAAAAATGGAAGTTGTAATGGATGGCATTGACATTCATGAATACTCCCTGCAGGATACTGCCAAAATCTCCGATGCTATGGGCGCTAAGCTCGAGAATTACACAGTGGATGTAGACCTTGAAGAAGTCGGCATTGTTGAAAAAATCGGTGACGGCATCGCAACCGTTATCGGTATGAAAAACGCTATGGCAGGCGAAATGGTTGAACTTCCGAACGGCGTAACCGGCATGGTACTTAACCTTGACCGTGAAAACGTCGGCGTTGTACTGCTTGGTGGCGATACCCTTGTTAAAGAAGGCGACATCGTACGCAGAACCGGACGCATTATGGAAGTTGGCGTAGGCGAAGGCCTCCTCGGCCGCGTTGTAAGCGCGCTGGGCGAACCTATCGACGGCAAAGGCAGCATTGCTTATGCTGAAAAACGTCCGATTGAATCTCCTGCACACGGCATTGCTGACCGTGAATCCGTAGATACTCCGCTTCAGACCGGTATTAAATGTATCGACGCTCTCGTTCCTATCGGACGTGGCCAGCGCGAACTTATTATCGGCGACCGCGGCACCGGCAAAACTGCCGTTGCTGTTGATACCATCCTTAACCAGAAAGGCCAGAACGTAATCTGCATTTACGTTGCTATCGGCCAGAAGGCTTCTAACGTTGCCCGTATCGTTCGTACTCTTGAACAGCACGGCGCAATGGAATACAGCATTGTTGTTGCAGCTACCGCAGCTGATTCTGCTCCTTTGCAGTATATCGCTCCGTATGCAGGCGTAACAATGGCAGAATATTTCATGGACCAGGGCAAAGACGTTCTGTGCGTATACGACGACCTTTCCAAACACGCCGTTGCATACCGTGCAATGTCCCTGCTGCTCCGCCGTCCTCCTGGACGTGAAGCATATCCTGGCGACGTATTCTACTTACATTCCCGTCTTTTGGAACGCGCTGCAAAACTCAATAAAGAGCTTGGCAATGGTTCCATTACCGCACTGCCGGTTATCGAAACCCTGGCAGGCGACGTAGGCGGCTTTATTCCTACCAACGTAATTTCCATTACCGACGGACAAATCTTCCTGGAATCCGAATTGTTCTATGCAGGTATCCGTCCGGCTATCAACTCCGGCTTGTCCGTATCCCGTGTAGGCGGTGCAGCACAAATTAAAGCAATGAAATCCGTTGCCGGTACCCTGCGCCTTGACCTTGCACAATACCGCGAACTTGCTGCATTCTCCCAGTTCGCTTCTGACCTTGATAAAGCTACCAAGGCTCAGCTCGAACGTGGCCAGCGCCTGATGGAAATCATGAAGCAGGGCCAGTACCAGCCTCTGACTGTTGAGAAGGAAGTTATGTCGATTTACCTCGGTACTAAAGGTTATCTTGATGACATCGATGTTAAAAAGATTACCCGTTTCGAGAAAGAATTCCTTGAATTTATGGACGCTGCTTACCCGCAGGTTGGCGAATCCATCCGTACCGAAAAGAAAATCACCGACGAAGCTGAAGCTACACTGAAAAAAGCTATAGAACAGTTTAAGGAAACTTTTCTTGCCAGTGAAGGCAGGTGATTGACTGATGGCTACTGCACGTGAGATTCATCGCCACATGAAAAGTGTAAAGAACATTGGTCAAATCACTAAGGCGATGAAAATGGTTGCTGCGGCACGTCTGCGCAGAGCGCAGGAAAGAGCTGCCGCCAGCCGTCCGTATGCTATAAAAATTAAAGAGGTTTTGAGTAATATCGTTGGCGATAAAGGAACTTTGTCCGGACTGAACCCGAGAAAACATCCTTTAATTCAAAAACGCCCGGTAAAAAAGATTGGCTTTTTGGTAATGTGCTCCGATAAGGGCCTTGCAGGCGCTTACGGCAGCAATGTTTTAAAACATGCCATGGGTGAAATCTTAAAAGTAAAAGGCGAAGTGGTTATTATTACCTGCGGCCGCCGTGCCAGAGACTTTTTCAGACATCGTGGATTTAATGTCATTCAGGCACACTTTGGTTTCTCCGACAAGCCTTCTTACAACAATGCTGTTGAAGTAGCATATGATGCAGCACAGCGTTTTGCCGATGAGCAGTTTGATGAATTGCGCATTGTATATACTTTGTTCAAATCCGCACTTTCGCAGACCCCGACCAATGAAACTGTTCTTCCGCTGGAACCTCCGGCAGATGAAGCACCCAAAGGCGGCGAAGCACAGGTTAAAGCAAATACCCAGTATTTGTTCATGCCTGAAGCAGAAGAAATTCTTGCAGATTTGGCACCTCGTTATTTGGAAACTGTTATTTATGCCGCACTCGTACAGTCCGCAGCGAGCGAACTCGGTTCCCGTATGACTGCTATGAGTTCCGCAACAGACAACGCAGCAAAGCTGGTTAAGAGCCTTGAGCTTAACTACAATAAAGCACGTCAGGCACTTATTACCCGCGAGCTGACCGAAATCTGCGGCGGCGCAGAAGCATTAAAACAGAACTGATGATATATTAGTAAATTAGGAGGCTAAAACCTTGAATACTGGTAGAATAGTACAAGTTGTTGGCCCTGTTGTTGACATTGAGTTCAGTCCGAAAACAATGCCCGCGATCCTGAATGCTATCAAAATTGATGGTACTACTGATGACGGTAAAGTAAAAATTCACCTTACTTGTGAAGTTATGCAGCATATCGGCTATAACATTGTCCGTACTGTTGCCATGAGCTCTACCGATGGTCTTGTTCGCGGCATGGAAGCAGTAGATACCGGCGCTCCTATCAGCGTACCGGTTGGCCCCGGCGTACTGGGCCGTATCTTCAACGTTCTCGGTGAAACTGTTGACCATGATGACACGAAAGTAGAAGCAGCAGACTACTGGCCTATCCACCGTCCTGCTCCGACTTTTGACCAACAGGCAACAAGCACTAAAATTTTGGAAACAGGCATTAAAGTCGTTGACCTTATCGCTCCGTATGCAATGGGCGGTAAAATCGGTCTGTTCGGCGGTGCAGGCGTAGGTAAAACCGTTATTATTATGGAACTTATCCATAATATCGCAACTGCACACGGCGGTTACTCCGTATTCGCCGGCGTAGGCGAACGTACCCGTGAAGGCAATGACCTTTGGTGCGAAATGAAAGAATCCGGCGTTATCGACAAAACCGCTCTGGTTTACGGTCAGATGAACGAACCTCCTGGAGCACGTATGCGCGTAGGCCTTACCGGCCTGACCATGGCTGAATACTTCCGTGATGTAGGCGGCCAGGACGTACTTCTGTTTATCGATAACATTTTCCGTTTCATTCAGGCAGGTTCCGAAGTTTCCGCATTGCTCGGCCGTATGCCTTCCGCAGTAGGTTATCAGCCTACTTTGGCAAACGATATCGGTGCATTGCAGGAACGCATTACCTCCACTAAAACCGGTTCCATCACCTCCGTACAGGCTGTATACGTACCTGCGGACGACTTGACTGACCCTGCACCGGCAGGCACCTTCGCCCACCTGGATGCAACCACAGTACTGTCCCGTCAGATTGCAGAGCTTGGTATTTATCCTGCGGTTGACCCGCTGGATTCCACCAGCCGTATTCTTGACCCGCTGGTAATAGGTGAAGAACATTACAATGTTGCCCGCGGCGTACAGGCTATTCTCCAACGCTATAAAGAATTGCAGGATATCATCGCAATTCTCGGTATGGAAGAACTTAGCGAAGAAGATAAACTTACCGTTGCCCGCGCACGTAAAATTCAAAGATTCCTGTCCCAGGCATTCTTCGTAGCAGAACAGTTTACCGGTACCCCGGGACAATATGTTCCTTTGAACGAAACCATCAGAGGCTTTAAAGAAATCCTCGAAGGTAAACATGATGATCTGCCCGAAGGCGCCTTCTACATGGTAGGCACTATTGATGACGCCATTAAGAAAGCTGAAAGCATGAAGGTGGATTGATTGCATGGCAAATTTAATGCAATTGGAAATTGTAACCCCTGATAAATACTTCATTAAAAGAGACGATGTTGTATATGCAGGCTTTGAAGCTTTAGACGGCGGATTTGGCGTATTTGCCAATCATATGCCTGCTATTGCAGCACTTAAAGACGCTCCTTTTAAATACAGGGACGCCAATAATGAAGAACATTTCATTTATTTATCGGGCGGCTTTGCTGAAATTGTAAAAAACAAAATTACAATTCTCAGCATTCAGGCTGAAGCAGCAGAGGACATTGACCTTGAACGCGCGCATGCGGCTTTGGAAAGAGCTGAAAACCGCATTGCCAACTTTACGGTTGATATTAACATTAAAAGAGCCGAAGCTGCCAAGGCAAGAGCTCTCGGCAGAATCAGGACAGTAGAACTTTCCATGGCTGCCAAAATGAGATAAGCTTAAACTTAAAACGCACCTCTTTACGGGGTGCGTTTTTTATTTGCTTAAACAAGATAACTTTATAAAAATAAGCTGAACAGTTTAAATCATTAAAAAGAAAGCCTTAAAATTGTGGCAATACACAAAATGTTTGCTTGTTTTATAGGCGTAGATAAGATAAAATATATTTATAATTTTATGCTTTTATATGGAGGGCACAATGAATAAAGACAAAGGACCCAAAAAGTCAATATATTATTACTATATGCTGGCACTGGCAATTTTGCTTTTGCTGAATACGGTAATTATACCGATGTTTTTCAGCCCCAAGGTGCAGGAAATTTCGTACAGCAGCTTTTTGCAGATGGTGGACGAAGGCAAGGTAGACAAGGTAGAAATTACCAACAATAAAATTGCCGTACTTGCCAAAGACAGCGGCGATAAGGAAATTTACGTTACCGGCAGGGTGGAAGACCCGCAGCTGGTAAACAGCCTGATGGAAAAGAAAGTTGAGTTTTCGCAGGTAATTCCGAAAGAGCCGAGTTTGCTTGAAAATATTTTAACAAACTGGATTTTACCGATTTTTATTTTCTTTGCGCTGGGGCAGCTGTTTATGCGCTTTATGGCAGGGCGCATGGGCGGAGGCGGGCCGCTGAACCTTGGCAAGAGCAATGCCAAAGTTTATGTGGAGGCGCAGACCGGCATTACCTTTGCCAATGTAGCCGGGCAGGATGAAGCCAAAGAAGCTTTAATGGAGCTGGTAGATTTTCTGCATCACCCAGATAAATACAAAGCGATTGGCGCCAATATGCCTAAGGGCGCGCTTTTGGTAGGCCCTCCGGGCACCGGTAAAACTTTGCTGGCTCGTGCCGTTGCCGGTGAAGCTAAAGTGCCGTTTTTCAGCATCAGCGGCAGCGAATTTATTGAAATGTTTGTCGGCATGGGCGCTGCCCGCGTGCGTGATTTATTTAAACAGGCGCAGGAAAAAGCTCCGTGTATTATCTTTATCGATGAAATTGACGCCATAGGCAAAAAGCGCGACAGCGGACGCTTTGGCGGCAATGATGAACGTGAGCAGACTTTAAACCAGTTGCTTTCGGAAATGGACGGCTTTGACGGCAGCAAAGGCATAGTAATTTTGGCTGCCACCAACAGGCCCGATTCGCTTGATAAAGCACTTTTGCGCCCCGGACGTTTTGACAGGCGCATACCGGTTGAGCTGCCGGATTTGCAGGGACGCGAAGCAATTTTGCGCGTACATGCCAAAAATATAAAAACCGAACCCGATATTGATTATAAGGCCATTGCGCGAGCCACAAGCGGCGCTTCCGGTGCCGAACTTGCCAATATCGTCAACGAGGCTGCGCTGCGTGCAGTACGTATGCACCGCGACAGCGTAACGCAGAGCGATTTTGAGGAATCGGTGGAAGTTGTTATTGCCGGTTATCAGCGCAAGGGCGCGGTAATACCCAAAGAGCAAAAACGCATTGTTGCTTATCATGAAATAGGCCATGCCCTTGTTGCGGCACGGCAGAAAAATTCTGCGCCGGTGCATAAAATAACCATTGTTCCGCGTACCAGCGGCGCATTGGGCTATACCATGCAGGTTAGCGAGGACGACAATGTGCTGATGAGTAAGGAAGAACTGTTCAATAAAATTACAACGCTTACCGGCGGGCGCAGTGCGGAAGAAGTTATTTTTAAAAGCATTACCACAGGCGCCAGCAACGATATTGAACAGGCAACGCGCATTGCCCGCGCCATGGTTACACGCTTCGGCATGACTGATGAGTTTGACATGATGGCGACTGAAACCGTTACCAACGCATATCTGGGCGGCGATACTTCGCTTGCCTGCTCGGAAACCACTTCCGGCAAGATTGACGCCAAAGTAATGGAAATTATTAAAGATGCCCATGCCAAAGCACGCGCAATTTTAGAGAACGATATCGAAAAGCTGCATGAGCTTTCGGCATATCTTTTGGAAAAAGAAACCATTACCGGCGAAGAATTTATGTATATTTTGGAACACGGCAGGCCGGAAACCAAAAACGAAACTTCCGGTGAAGTTATTGATACAACCGCAGCAGCGGCTGACGAAAGCGCAGAAGCCAAAGAACCTGCCGCACAGGAGGAAGAAACGGGCAGCTCTGCGGAATAAATTATATTTATTGGATTGAGGTGAAGGTATGGATCCGGCTATTGGCTGTTTGATCCTTTTGGGCGTAATGGCCCTGCTGTTTATTACAGAATTGATTCCTTTGGCGGTAACCGCAATGGGCGGCGCCATAATTTGCGGCTTTTTAAACTTTATACCCGATAACGTTGTGTTTTCAGGGCTTTCGCACCCCACGGTAACGCTGTTTGCAGGCATGTTTGTTGTGGGTGCGGCAATGTTTCATACAGGGCTTGCGCACAGCATAGGCGTATTTATCGTTAAACGCGCCGGCAAAAGCCAGAAAAATTTAATGCTGTGTATTATGATTGTGGCTGCTGTATTAAGTATGTGCCTTTCCAATACAGGCACGGCGGCATGCCTTTTGCCCGTGGTTATGGGTATCTGCGCGGCGGCTAAAATGGCTCCTTCGCGCCAGCTGCTTCCGCTTGCTTATGCTGTTTGCAGCGGCGGCATGATAAGCCTTGTAGGTACGCCGCCTAATATTATTGTCAGCGGCGCGCTGAGCAATTTTGGCTACCGTCCGTTTGGCTTTTTTGAATTCGCCTGGGTTGGCGTGCCCCTTACGGTGCTGACCATAATTTATATGTATTTTGCCGGGCGCAGGCTGCTGCCGGAAGGCGGCGAAGTGCCGGAAAAATTTCTGGCAGAGCTTGACCCTATGCAGCACAATGTGCCGAAGCAGGTAATTGCAGGCTGTATTTTACTTGGCTGCATAATTGTTATGTGCCTTGATTTGCAAAAAATAACCATTGAAATGGCTGCCGTTATTGGCGCACTGGTATGTGTGCTTACAGGCTGCCTTACGGAAAAACAGGCTTATCATTCTATTGAATGGAGTACAATTTTTCTGTTTGCAGGCATGATGCCCGTATCTCATGCGCTTTACAACACCGGCGCGGCAGAACTTTTGGCGCGCTGGATACTGGAAGCGCTTGGCACTCCTTCGCCGCTTGCAATCACTATGCTGCTGTTTGCAGTAACGGCGCTTCTTACGCAGTTTATGAGTAATTCCGCTTCGGCGGCTCTCATTGCCCCGATAGGCATTGTAATTGCACAGAAGCTTGGCATTTCGCCCTATCCGCTTTTAATGGTAATTGCGGTGGCATCTTCCTGCGCTTATGCAACCCCAATCGGCACGCCGCCGTGTACACTTATGGTTGGCCCGGGCAACTACCGCTTTGTGGATTATATTAAAGCAGGCCTGCCGCTGATACTGTTATGTTTTGCTGCCACGGTAATTATTGTACCGCTGGTTTGGCCTTTTTAAAACTGGCGTCTGACGCCCTGATGGGAGGTATTAGATGAGACAATGTATGGATGCTGACAATCTGCACCGCCGCCTGAAAAAAATTATCGGCCAGGTGAAGGCTATTGACAGAATGGTTGACGAAGATGTGGCCTGCGAGGACATTCTTATGCAGATTAACGCCGCTAAATCGGCACTGCACCGCGTAGGGCAGGTTGTGCTGGAAGGGCATATTCAGCACTGCGTGCGCGACGGCATTGAACACGGCGACGCCGAAAAAACCATTCAAAACTTTACCAAAGCAGTTGAGCGTTTTGCCAATATGGCCTGACGCATTAGTTATATAAGCAGTAACCGCTGAACGCAAATACATTATGTGTTTGCGTTATTTTTTTTGCATAAAAAAAGCCCCCGCTTAATGCGGAGGCCAGAGAACGGAGTTAAAACGCATTTAAAATGTAGCTTACAATTCCCATAAAAAACATATAAATAACCATAAAAAACAAAACCTTAAACATAATGCGGATGGCTTTATCATAAGGGGTCATATTATCAGCTGATTTTTTGGGACGCTTTCTATAATCAAGTTTAATTAAATCGTTATCATAGTTATCCATAACAGCAATCCTCCCTTTATAACAAAGATTTTTCCTTATCTTTATTATAAACCAAATTTGCTGTAAGCGCTATAAATTTTATAATTGTAAAAGAAAAATAGCAGTAATCCGGCGTAAAAAATCAATTTGCTGCTGAGTTTTAGATGTGATTTTTTATTGACATTGCACTTTGCCGGGAGTATATTATAAACATAAATACCTATACCCCTATAGGTATAAAAAGAGGCGGTAAAGATGCAGTTTTTTAAAAATATATTGCAAAATGAAGAATTGAGAATGCAGCTTGCGTGCATTGTTATTTCCGGTGCGGCACTGTTGATAAGCATGCTTGATATACGCCCGCTGCCGTTTGATTTGGCATGGCTTGCCGTCATTTTATGCGGTGTGCCCATTGCTTGGGGAGCCTTGAAAGGGCTTGTAACGGATTTTGACATTAAAGCGGACGTGCTTGTTTCAATAGCGCTTATTGCTTCACTTACTATTGGCGAGGATTTTGCAGCCGGTGAAATTGCCTTTATTATGCAGTTGGGTTCGCTTTTGGAAGAAGCAACTGTTGCCCGCGCAAGGGCAGGTATTGAAAAACTGGTGCGTCTTTCTCCGCGTACTGCGCGCAGGATTGTTGATGGTAAAGAAGAAATTATCCGTGCGGAAGATGTACGGAAGGGCGATGTTCTGCGTGTGCTGCCGGGTGAAACCATCCCCGCTGACGGTGTAATTACAATAGGCGAAACTTCGGTAAATCAGGCTGTTATGACGGGTGAACCCCTGCCGGTAGATAAAACTGCCGGAGATGAAGTGGCAAGCGGGACGGTGAACCAGTTTGGCAGTTTTGAAATGAGGGCATTAAAGGTTGGTGAAGACAGCTCCATACAGCGTATGATTCGCCTTGTGCAGTCTGCCGATGGCAAGGCAAAAATTGTGTGCCTTGCAGACCGATGGGCTACATGGATTGTGGTAATGGCGCTTACAACAGCGGTAGTAACCGGTTATATTACCGGCGAAGTAATACGCGCGGTAACGGTGCTGGTAGTGTTTTGCCCCTGCGCTTTGGTGCTGGCAACGCCGACGGCGGTTATGGCTGCCATTGGCAACGCGGCGCGCCACGGATTTTTGGTGCGCGAAGGCGATGCGCTTGAACGCTTGGCGCAGGTTAAACGTGTTGCGTTTGATAAAACAGGTACTTTAACTTATGGCAGGCCGCTGGTGGCAGCAGTAAAAAGTTTTGATAACGCTTTAACTGACGATGATTTATATTTATATACCGCAAGCGTGGAAAAACTTTCGGAACATCCTTTGGCGCAGGCCGTAGTTGCAAGCTTTGGCAAAAACGTTTTGCCTGCCGATGTTTTTAAAATGTATGCGGGCCGCGGGGTGGAGGGCAAAGTGAACGGCCTTAAAATTACTGCCGGCAATGAAAAATTATTTGCAGCCAATGGCATTATTATTGCCCGGGAAATTACAGCCGCCGCGCAGCAATACGCCCAAAGCGGATGCAGTATAATTTATGTTGCTGTAAACGGCGAAGCAGCCGGATTTATTGCCCTTGCCGATACCGTAAGGCCGGAAGCTGCAGATATGCTTGCCGGAGTAAAACGCGCCGGTAAAACAACCATGCTGCTGACCGGTGACCATTTTAACGCAGCAGAAAGTGTTGCTGCTATGGTTGGGGTGGACGAAGTTTATGCTGATTGCCTGCCGGAAGATAAATTACACATTATTGCCGGTTACGAAGATAAGGGCGAGCATATCTGCATGCTTGGTGACGGCATTAATGATGCCCCGGCGCTGAAAAAAGCCTGCACCGGCATTGCCATGGGCGGCGTAGGCAGCGATATTGCCGTTGATGCCGCGGATATAGTGCTTATTAATGATGATTTCAGGGAGTTTGGGCATTTGCTGGAATTATCCGGGCAAATGATGCAGACTATCAGAAAAAATATTATTTTTTCGCTGGTGCTTAATTTTGCGGCTATTGTGCTTGCCGTAACGGGGCTTTTAAGCCCGGTGGCAGGTGCGCTGGTGCATAACGCAGGCTCGGTGGCTGTTATTATAAGTTCGGCACTGCTTTTAAAATGGCGCTGCCATAATGCCTGCTGCCGCAAACAGAATAAAAAACTTGTGCATTGTGCCTTACAATAAGTACGCGAGGCAAAATAAAAACGCTGAACATTTTTGTTCAGCGTTTTGCTGTTATTTGTTCTGTAAAATTTTTATAAGTTCTTTTTCCGTAATGGTTTCTTCGGTATAAACTTTAATGCCATGCTGCATTAAAAGTTCTGCTGTCACGCCGTTGCCGCATTTTCTGCCGCCGCTGAAAGTGCCGTCGTAAATTTCGCCGCAGCCGCAGGATGGGCTGCGTGCCTTTAAAATGGCGTAATTGGCGCCCTTATTTTTGGCTATCTGTAAGGCTTTTTGCGCGCCGCTTAAAAATTCCCTTGTAACGTCAAGCCCGGTTTTATCTTTAACGCAGGCTTTGCCGTTTAAAACATCTTCGCCGCTGCCGTTTTGTATTTCTACCGGCGGGCGTGGTATGGGCAGCATTGCCAGGCATTCCGGGCAAAACGCCGTAAAATCTTCCGTGTTATAATATTTTGCCAGCCACGGGCACAAATTGTTGCCGCCGCTGTATTTTACGTTGCGCCCCAAAAGGCACGCGCTGATTAAAATCATTTCGCAGTCCCCCTCTTAAAAATACTGCCGCTGTTTAAAATAACAATGGCGGCCAGTATAAAAAAGAATCCTGCCGCCTTGGCAGAAGTAAAAGTTTCCCCTAAAAGCAAAAGCCCGGTTAAACAGCCAACAACGGGCTCCAGCATTGCCAGTATGGAAGCGTACCCGGCTTCAACGTATTTAATCCCGTAGGTATAAAGCAAATAAGGCAGTACCGTGCATAAAATGCTTATGCCTGCCGCTGCGCCTGCCGTTTCGGGTATAAGGGCAAAGACAGTTAACATAACCTCCGGCTGGCAAAACGGCAGCAAAGGCAAAGACGCCATATAAAAAGTCCAGACGGAAATGGTTGCCGAATTATATTTAACAAGCGCATATTTGCTGAAAATGCTGTACAAAGCATAGCCAAAACCGGAAAGTATGCCTGTAAAAAAGGCTTCCGGCGGGCACTGCCAGCTGCCGGTAAGCATGCCCGATAAAAACAGGCAGCCTGAAATGGTAGAACACAAAGCCAGTATTTTGCTGAAAGTAAGCCGCTCTTTAAATAAAAGCAGCGAAAGCAGCATTACAAATACCGGCGCGGTGTAAAGCAGCATAACGGCAACCGAAAGGCTGCTGAGCGTAAAAGTTGTAAGGTAAAAAAGGTTAAACAGCACTACGCTGATAATGCCTGTGCCAATAAACATCCATATATCGCGCGAGTTTATTTTTAACAAAGCGGGTGAACGCACAAGCAGAAACGCCGTCATAAATAAAGCGCCGGCAATTGTGCGCACGGCTATAACCTGCACCGGGCTGAAACCGTAAAACATTAAAATGTACGAGAACAACCCGATAAAGCCCCATAAACTGGCTGCTGCCATAATGGCAAGCACCGGGCGTGTTTTGCCGTTCAAATTATTTTCCTTCTTCCTCGTAGTGGTTAATCAGGGCAAAAATCTTTTTCTGTTTATGCTTGCCGCTGGGGGCGGAAGTAAAGCCCCTGCCGAAAACGTCGCTGGCTTCGGTGATAATCATAAAAGCGCCGGGGTCTTTTTTGCGTACAATCTGGCGGATGCGCGCTACCTGTGTAAGCTTGGCAACAACAAACAGCACTTTGCGCTGCTGATGTGTGTAAGCACCTTCGCCGTATAAATAGGTTACGCCGCGGCCTACTATTTTAATAATGCCGCTGGCAATTTCCTCATAATGCTCGCTGATGATGATAATGTTTTTCTTGTAATCGAAGCCGGAAGCAAAAGAGTTTGTTACTTTAAACACGATAAAGAAGGTCAGCATTGTGTAAAGCACGGCTTCAATGCCGAAGGCAATGGTACCGCAGAACATAATGAAAATATTAAAAATAAAATTGGTTGTGCCCTGGCTGATGCTGTAATATTTGTTAATAATGCCGCCGACGATATCCATGCCGCCGGTGCCGCCGCCCACGCGGTAAACAATGCCCATGCCGATGCCGTACATAACGCCGCCGGTAATGCAGCTTAGCATTTTTTCCGGTACGTCAGGCGTATAAGCCGTTAAAAAATGCAGTGCGTCAATGGCAAGCGAAAGGAAGGTCATGCTGGCAAGCGAACCGAAAAAGTATTCCTTGTCCATATACTTCCACGCCAGGTAAAACAGCGGTATGTTCAGCACAATGTTCATCATGCCTATGGGCAGGCCCGTAAGGTAGTAAATTAAAAAGCCCAGGCCCGTAATGCCGCCGCTGAGCAGCATGTTGGGAATGTAAAACAGGTTAATGGCGGAGGCTGTAATAAGGCAGCCGATAACCACCATGGTATAACGGTAAATATGGTAGCTCATTGATACGCTCCTTTAAAATTTGTTTAACTGTTATAATCTTATCATTTTTTGAAGAAAAAAGGAATTGGCGCAGGCGAATTTACCCAAAAAGCATAAAAAATTTAAAAGAGATTTAAAAATTTTTATAACTTTTTAAACTGTTATAAAGCCAAGCGGTTTAAAATATGTTAAAATATATTGTATACAGAATTTTGATTTGACAGGGATGTTTATGGAAAAGATTACAGAAACAGCTTATGCCAAAATAAACCTTGGGCTTGATGTGCTCGGCAAACGTGCCGACGGCTACCACGAGGTTTCTATGGTAATGCAGAGCATCAGCCTTGCCGATACGGTAACGCTTGAAAAGCACAGTGGGCTGGTTGTGCAAACCGGCCGCAGCGATTTGCCGGGCGACAGCAGCAACCTTGCGTATAAGGCGGCAGTGCTGATGGCAGAACGCTTTAATAAAACGCCGGATGTAAAAATAACGCTTGATAAGCATATTTTTATGGCAGCAGGCCTTGCCGGTGGCAGCAGCGACGCTGCGGCAGTGCTGCGCGGGCTGAACCGTTTATGGCAGCTTGGCCTTGATGCGGCGCAGCTTGAAGAACTTGCCGCAGAAATCGGCAGCGACGTGCCTTTCTGCATCTGCGGCGGCACAGCCCTTGCAGAAGGGCGCGGAGAAATATTAACTACACTGCCGGAGCCGCAGAAGGCAGTTATTGTGCTTGCCAAACCGCAGCAGGCGGTATCCACCGCCTGGGTGTATAAGGAATTTGATTCTTTAAAAGAGCCGCAGCATCCTGATATTGGCACGCTGAAAGCAGCACTTTTAAAAGGAAATGCCGTGCTGCCGCTGCCGGGCATGGGCAACGCGCTGGAAGGCGTAACCTGCGCCAGATACCCTGAAATTAACAAAATAAAAAAAGAAATGCTTGCCGCAGGAGCGCAGTACGCGCTTATGAGCGGCAGCGGGCCGACTGTGTTTGCCGTTGCAGGCAGCGCACAGGGAGCACAGAAAATTATAGAAGCATTGCAGGCATGGAAACTGGAAACAGCGATTGCCACAACTGTGAAAAGGAGTGTAATATAAATGAGCGGACATTTAAGCCCTATTCAGCTTGACAGCTACCGGCCGCTACGCGAACTGGTATGCGAAACCATCCGCCAGGCGATTGTTGACGGCGTTTTCAGCCCGGGCGAAAGGCTTATGGAAATTCAGCTGGCTGATGAAATGGGCGTCAGCCGTACGCCGGTGCGTGAAGCAATCCGCAAGTTGGAACTGGAAGGCTTTGTGGTAATGATACCGCGCCGCGGCACCTATGTAGCCGATATTTCCATTAAAGACATTAACGAAGTTTACGAAATACGCACCAGCCTTGAAGTGCTGGCGGCAGGGCTTGCCGCCGAACGCATCAGCGATGAGGAGCTGGAAACCATGCAGCGCCTGCTGGTAGAAATAGGCCAGCATATTGAAGACGGCAATATCGAAAAAATCGTAGAAATTGATACCGCGTTCCATGATGTTTTGTATAAAGCCAGCCGCAACAAACGCCTGGCAGGCATTATTAACAATCTGCGCGAGCAGATTACCGTAATACGCCGCCGTTCCATGATGTATCCGGGGCGTTTGCAGAATACTATGGAAGAACACCGCATTCTGGTGGACAGCATTGCGGCCCATGATGTTGACAGAGCGCAGAATGCCGCCCGCCTGCACATGGAAAACGCTGAGCATACTTTGCTGAAAGACATGCTTGAAAGCGCTGAACGCAAGAAAAAATAAGAAATGGGGTATAGAAATTGTCAGAACTTGTTGCTGTAATTTTAGCTGCCGGTATGGGCACCCGCATGAAATCCAAACTGCCGAAGGTTTTGCATAAGGTTGGCGGCAAAGCCATGCTGCAAAGAGTGCTTAACGCCGCAGACGGAGCCGGTGCCGCTAAAAAAGTAGTTATTACCGGCCACTGTGCAGAACTTGTAAACGAACTTATCGGCAATCAGGCCGTAAGCGTATACCAAAAAGAGCAGCTCGGCACAGGCCATGCCGTAATGCAGGCTGAAGACGAACTGAAAGATTTTAAAGGAACCGTTATGGTTCTTTGCGGCGATACACCGCTTTTGGATGCCTGTGAACTGCGTAAATTTTATGATGAACATGTACAAAGCGGCGCTGCAGCCACCGTGCTTACCGCAATTATGCCAAACCCTTACGGTTACGGGCGCATTATCCGCAATGCGGAAGGCAATGTGGCAGGCATTGTTGAAGAAAAAGACGCTGCGCCGGAACAGAAGGCCATTACCGAAATCAACACCGGTATTTTCTGCTTTGAAGCACCGCTTCTGTTTGAAGTTCTGCATACCTTAACCAATGATAACGCGCAGGGCGAATATTATTTAACCGACGTGCTTGCCAAATTAAACGGCATGGGCAAAAAAGTAGGCGCTGCCATTACGGCCGACAACGCCATGGTAATGGGCGTAAACAGCCGCCGCCAGCTGGCGGAAGCAGAAGCCGAACTGCGCACTCGTGTGCTCGGCGCGCTGATGGATAGCGGTGTAACAGTTATGGACCCTGCAAGCACCTTTATCGGCGAAGATGTTAAAGTTGGCAATGATACCGTCATTTACCCGTACACCTGGCTGGAAGGCAATACGGAAATCGGCACTGACTGCGTAATCGGGCCTTCCGTACGCCTTACCAATGTTAAAGTTGGCAATGAAGTGGAAATGCAGTTTACCTACGGGCACGACTGCACTGTTAAAAATAAAGTTGTAATGGGGCCTTATGTACATCTGCGCCCGGATACCGTGCTTGAAGACAAGGTTAAAATCGGCAACTTTATCGAAGTTAAAAATTCTCATGTCGGCTACGGCACCAAACTGCCGCATCTTTCCTACATTGGCGATACCGATATCGGCAGCGGCGTAAATATTGGCTGCGGCTGCATTATGGTTAACTATGACGGCAAGAAAAAACACCGCACCACTATTGGCGATAACGCTTTTATCGGCTGCAACAGCAACCTTGTTGCGCCTGTTACCATCGGCGAAGGCGCTTATGTAGGCGCAGGCTCCACCATTACCAAAGAGGTGCCTGAGGACGCACTTGGCATTGCCCGCGCCAAACAGAAGAACATTGAAGGCTGGGCAGCCAAACAACGCGAAGACTGATAAATTTTGCTATACTACTTGTTAAACCTGTGTAAAAAGTTGTATACTATATTTATAAGGTTACGGAAATTTAATACCTATACAACTCAATCATACTTGGAGGGATATGACCATGTTGTCAGATGAGAGCAGAATGAGGATTTTTACCGGTAACGCAAACCCTGATTTGGCACGCGAGATTGCTGAAAATCTCGGTACAACCGTTGGTGATGCCGTTATCAACCGTTTTAACAATGGCGAAGTACAGGTTATGATTAACGAAAGCGTACGCGGCAAGGACATTTTTATTGTACAGCCTACCTGCGGCCCTATCGTTAACGATAACGTAATGGAACTTTTAATTATGGCTGATGCGTTTAAACGCGCTTCCGCTTCCCACATTACCGCAGTTATTCCGTATTACGGTTATGCCCGTCAGGACCGCAAAGCACGCGGCCGCGAACCTATTACCGCAAAACTGATGGCAGACATTCTGGAATGTGCAGGCATTACCCGCGTTGTAACAATCGACCTGCATGCAGCTCAGATTCAGGGCTTCTTTAACGTACCGTTTGACCATATGCCCGGCCAGCCGATTCTGGCAGAGTATATTAAAAGCAAAAATCTTGAGGACTTCATCGTTGTATCACCTGACCTTGGCGGCGTAAGCCGTGCCCGCACCATGGCAGAACGCCTCGGCTGCGGCATGGCCATTATCGACAAACGTCGTCCGGAACCCGGCGTAGCCGAAGTTATGAACCTTATCGGCAACGTTGAAGGCAAAACCGCAATTCTTGTCGACGACATGATTGATACCGCCGGTTCTTTGGTAGAAGCAGCCAAAGCTGTTAAAAAATTTGGCGCAAAAGAAATTTACGCATGCTGCACGCATCCGATTTTGACGGACCCGGCTGTAAGCCGCATTGCCCAGTCGGATATTACGGAAGTTGTTGTTACCAACACCATTCCGCTGCCGCCGTCCAAAAAGCACCCCAAAATTAAAGTGCTTTCCATTGCGCCGATTCTGGCAGAAACCATTCTGCGCATTTACAACAACTGGTCTGTAAGCCAGCTGTTTGAAAAACACAAATAATAAACATTAAGGGCCTGCCGCAGGCGCGGCGGGCCTTATTTTTGCATTAAGGAGTAAACATGAAACTGATAGTTGGGCTTGGCAACATTGGCAAAGAATATGAAGGCACGCGCCATAATATCGGCTTTATGGTGGCCGATGAACTTGCAAAGCGCTGGGGCATTACCATCTGGAAAAATGAACGCAGCGCCATGTGCGCCGAACACCGTATTCCCGAAAAGGTATTTTTAATAAAACCTACCACCTATATGAATTTAAGCGGCGAAGCCGTGGGTGCTTTTGCCAATTTTTACAATATCGACCCGGAAGATATTGCGGTTATTCAGGATGACCTCGACTTACCCTGCGGCAAACTGCGCATCCGCCGCAAAGGCAGTGCGGGCGGGCACAACGGCATTAAATCCATTCAGCAGCATCTTGGCACGGGCGATTTTCCGCGCTTTAAAATCGGTATCGGCCACCCGGAGCGCAATGCGTCGGCAGTTATCGGGCATGTGCTGCACCGTTTCGGCAAAGAAGAACAGCCGTTAATTGAAGAAGCTGTCAAGCAGATGGCTGATGCCGTTGAGTTATGGCTGAAAGGCGATATGGACGCCGTAATGCAGGAATACAATACCAAAAAGGAAAAGAAAAAAGACGAAACCGCCAAAGAAAATAGTTGATTTTGTGTACATTGGCGGAAGCTTAAAACACATTAAGATTTTAGTTTGTAACGCATGTTACAATTCTGTTGCAAAAATAAGCCTTTAAAATAAAAATGTAAAAAAATCGGCGTAAAAGTGTTGACAAGGTGTTGTGTGCCTATTATAATAACATCATCAAATAACAAATTGCGTTGATTGGGAAAAGTAGTAAAGCCGCTCAGATTCCAGAGAACTTATCATTTAGCTGAGAGATAAGATCAAAGCACTTTATGAAAATCCCCCATGAGCTGCCAGCTGAAGGGCAAAAGCCTGTGTAAGTGTGGCCGGAGGACGACCGTTACAGCGTCAGGCATTGAACGTCAGTTGTGAAACTTTCGGTGATGCCGGTAAAGTGGCCGTATTATTACGGCAATAAGAGTGGTACCGCAGAGCTATTCGGCTTTGTCTCTTACAAAAGAGGCAAAGCCTTTTTTGTTGGTAAAAAAGCTTTACAATCGCCGGTTTGTTATTAAACAAATTATTTTATTCAAAGGAGAAATGAAAAATGAGTGTATTGAACAAATTGGCAGAATTCGTAGGCAAATATCTTACTTACATCGTATTTGCAGTTGTTGTGGCAGCGTTCTTCTTCCCGCAGGGCTTTACCTGGGCGGCTTCGCAGACTGTACTGCTCCTTTCCGTTATCATGTTCGGCATGGGCATGACGCTGCGTGCCAGCGACTTTGCACTGGTGCTCAGCCGTCCTAAAGAAGTGTTCTTCGGCTGCGTAGGGCAGTTTACCATCATGCCTTTCCTCGCATACGTTTTAACCGTTGGGTTTGAACTTCCTCCCGAACTTGCAATCGGCATGATTCTCCTCGGCACCACTCCGGGCGGTACGGCTTCCAACGTAATGACGTATCTTGCCAAAGGCGACGTAACCTTATCTGTTTGCCTTACAACCGCAACTACTCTGCTTGCACCGCTGCTTACCCCGTTTTTAACCTGGATGCTGGCAGGCCAGTGGGTTGAAGTTTCCTTCCTCGCAATGCTTAAATCCGTATCTCAGGTAATCCTTTTGCCAATCGTGCTTGGCATCCTCGTTCATAAAGCAGTCGGCGACAAACTCGTCGTTAAATACTCCAAACTTTTGGTTCTCGTATCCGCGTTCAGCGTACTTTCCATCATGGGTGCTATGGTTGCCTTAAACGGCGAAACCATCTTAAGGCTCGGCTGGGTTATGGTTCTGGTTGTAGTGCTGCAAAACTTCGGTGGTTACGCCCTTGGCTGGATGCTCGCAAGAAAAGCCGGCATGGGCAGAGCGCAGTGCACCACCGTTATGCTGGAAGTTGGCATGCAGAACGCAGCGCTTGCCTGCTCGCTTGGTACTCTGCACTTCACTCCGATGGCAGCAGTGCCCGGCGCAATCGGCGGCGTAGTACATCAAATCACCGGTTCGCTTCTGGCTTCCATTTTTGCCGCACGCAACGGCAAACAGGAATCCGCACAGGCTGTTATGCCTGAAGCAGAACCTGCCAAATAATTAACCACGCAGCGCGGAAGGCTGAACGGAAATAAACCGCACCGCGCCGTATAAAACAAATTTGCAGTCTAAAATAAGGGATTTTGTTCGGAACAATAAAACATATAAAGCTGCATTAAAGCAGCTACTTTCCCCCGGCCCCGGTGCTCCGCCGCCGGGGTTTTAATTTGCCCTGTTGACAGCAGTGCGCCGCTGTGGTATATTTTTAGAGAACTAAATACTAAAATTCGCTGTGGATTTTTCTGGCATAGCCACTTTTCGCCACACAGTTGCCTTAGCGGGCGCTGTGTGGTTTTTTAATGCAGCGGAAGGAGAGGGAATATGAACGAAAATTTTATGAAGGAAGAACCGGTGCTGCCGCTGATAACTTCAATGGCGCTGCCCATGGTTATCAGCATGATGGTGAACTCGCTGTACAACATTGTGGATAGTTTTTTTGTGGCGCAAATCAGCGAGGACGCCATGACGGCGCTGTCGCTGGTGTTCCCGGTGCAGAATTTTATCAACGCCGTCAGCATTGGCTTTGGCGTGGGCATTAACGCGCTTATTGCCTATTACCTTGGCGCGGGCGAAGGCGAAACTGCTAACCGCGCTGCGGTGCACGGCATGGCGCTTTCCGCCCTGCACGGTGTGGTGCTGATGGCAGCCTGCATTGCCATTATGCCGCAGTTTTTAAGCGCTTTTACAAATAACGCACAGGTTATAGATATGGGTGTGCGTTATTCCAATATTGCTTTCAGCTTTTCGCTGATAATTATGCTGGGGCTGGCGTTTGAAAAAATCTTTCAGGCAGTCGGCAATATGAAAGTTACCATGATTGCGTTAATGGCAGGCTGCATAACCAACATTATTTTAGACCCGCTTTTGATTTTCGGCATCGGGCCGTTTCCCGAATGGGGAATAGAAGGGGCGGCTGTGGCAACCGGCATAGGGCAGATAGTAACGCTTTTAATATACTTGTTTGTTTATAAAAATTATCCGCTGCGCGTAAGGCTTAGCCGCAGTTATTTAACACGAGATTTTGCGCTTGATTTTAAACTGTACGCCATTGGCATACCGGCAACACTGAACCTGGCGCTGCCTTCGCTGCTGGTGTCTTCGCTTAATACCATATTGGCGGCTTTTTCGCAAAGCTATATTGTGGTGCTTGGCATTTATTACAAGCTGCAAACTTTTTTGTACCTGCCTGCCAACGGCATTATTCAGGGCATGCGTCCGCTGATTGGCTTTAACTACGGTGCGGGCGAGCACGAGCGAGTGAAGAAAATTTACAACACAACACTGGTGCTTAACGCAGGCATTATGCTTGGCGGAACAATAATTTGCCTGACGGTGCCGGATGTTTTAATGGCCATGTTTACTGATAACGCCGTAACGGTAGAAGCCGGGGCGCAGGCGCTGCGCATAATATGCGCCGGGTTTATCGTATCGGCAGTTAGTGTAACCGACTGCGGCGCTCTGGAAGGGCTTGGCAAGGGCATACCGTCGCTTGTAATTTCGCTTTTGCGCTATGTGGTAATAATTATACCGGCGGCGTGGCTGTTAAGCCGCAGCTTTGGCGCACAAGGCGTCTGGCATGCCTTTTGGCTGGCAGAACTTGTAACCGCCGCAGCGGCACAGCTTGTGTATAAAAGGTTTAGTAAATGAAAAGCAGAATACCGCTAAAAAACTTTAGTATAAAAATATTGCCCGTATTTTGCTGTTGGTATGAAAGCAGGAAACCCCTTGTCAGTTTTTTAATTCTACCTCTGTAAATCTGTAAAATAACACACCGGGAGTGGTAGCGGCGCTGAAATAACAAAAAAGAATATGGTACGACAGCTTAAAAAAAGCATGGCACATCAGCTGCCATGCTTTTTTGCGTAAATGCGAAGGGCTGACGCAAAATATTTTTATAAATAAATTCGTAACGTCTTGTGGGGGGGTAAAGGTATGGTAAAATATTAATATCTAATAATACTGTATAATTCAATCTAAAGCGTATGCATATAAAAATATTACGCTTTAGTTAAACAGTAAAAATTTGATGAGGTGGTTTTTATGGCAAGGAAGAAAAATTTAGAAAGGGCAATAGTGTTGGGGTTACTATTGAGTACCAGCGTCTATAGTAACGTATTGGCAGAAAAGACTTATACTATTGAAGAATTTAGAGATTTAGGAAATGAAATTTCGATTGAAGAAAATACAATCGTAAACGGTACTGGTACTAGTATAGGTGGCGATGAAGTTAATAATACAATTTCAGGAAAAGTAATAACTGTTGGCGATGGAGTTAATTTTACTCTTAATAATTTAGCCGGTAATCATATGAATATTAAGGGAAATGGTAATATTAATATAAATTTAGACCATGATGCAGGTGCTAATGGAGGAGCTATTTATATTAATGGTAACATTACTGCCAATAAACTTACTATTGATACATCAAAAACACCAAATACAAAAGGAATTTATACTTATGGAGGTGATGTAGTACTTGATATCAATGAATTAGATATTAAAGCAAATTCTCATGGCATATTTACTACAGGTGATGCAACATCTGATGTAATTATTAATGATACAGATAAAGTCTCGATTACAACAGATGGCGCTCATGGTATTGTAAATAGCGGTAACGCAAGCCATGTTAATAATATAATTATAAAATCAGATAGAGAAAATAGCTTAGTTGATATTTTTTCTCATACAGCAGGTATAAGTAATAATAATAGCGGCGGCGGTGTTATAGATATAAAAGCAGATACTATTAGTATCGGTACAGATAATTTGTATTCTGTTCGCGGTGATCACGGAGATATTATTTTGAATGCCAAAAATAATACTATTAGTGGTGGAACTTCTGGCGTACATACTTTAAATGGTGATATTAAAATTACTGCTGAAGAAGGTAACCAAATAGCAACTACAAATAATAAAGATGTTACTTTAGGTGCTATTTATACCAGTACAGACAAAGAAGGTAACCCAGGTAATGGAACTATTGAAATTATTGCAAAGAATGGTAATAATAAAGTAAATGCTGTTACAGATGGTGTACATACAAAAGGAAATGGTACTGTAGATTTAATTGCTAATGGTTATAACAGTATTATTTCTGATAAAAATGCAGTATATAATAATGGTACAAATACTATTAATATAAAAGCTGTGGCTAGTGAAAATGACAATCCTTCAACCTTAGCAGACTATAATGATTATGATAATGTTTTAATTGCTGGAGAAAATGGTATTAAATCTGATTTTACTGGTACAACTAACGTAATAGCAGATAATAATAACTATATTGCAGGTACTACAAATGGTATTCTTTCTGATGGTGCAGGTACTATAACAGTAACTGCTGGGAATGATAATATTATTGGCCAATATACTTATAAAGATGAAAACAATAGTGATGTTATAGTTACCAGTAATACATGTATTAATATTACCGAAGGTACTGTTGATATAGATGCTAATACTGGTAATAATATAATTTATGCAAAAAATACTGGCATTGATGTATCTAAAGGCAAGGCGGATTTAGATGCTTATGGCAATAATATTATAAGCATTAATAGTAATAGTTTAAATAGTAGTGGTATTTCTGTAATAGACAATGGGCAGGTAGAAATTAGTTCTAAAAATGGTAGTATAGGTATTGATGTTACAACAAATTTTAAGCAAACTTTAGGTACATATGAGACTTATGGTATTAGAGCAAAGAATAGTAGTGTTACTTTAGATGCTTTTAAAGATGTTTCGATAAAATTAAATATTAATGAAAATATTACAGGAACTTCAGGAAAAATGACAAGTGCTTTGACTGCTGATGAAAATTCAGAAGCAACACTTAAAGTTGGTGGATTTTTATATTTAGAAAGTAAAGGTAATAAAACAGGACATCAAGGCAATAATGATGTTAGAAATTATGGCATACAAGCTGTTAATGGTTCTAAAGTAGATATAACTGTTAATGGAAAAAATGAATATGGATATGGTACAGTAATTTCGACAGAAGGGAGATATTCAACTGCAATTAGCTCTGAAGATAGTTCAACTGAATTAAAATTAATTGATGGAGGTATATATATAGAAAATACTGCGCAGGATGATGCTTATTCTGTACATAATTTGGCTTCTGCTGATAATTCTACAGTAAATATTTCTGCTAATGGAGATATTTACCTGGGCTCTACTAATAATAGTCCTGTTGATACTGGTTATTATACTGGTCCTGCATATGTAAAAGGAATAGTGAATGAATCAAATGATGTTAATGATGCAAGCACTATTGTTAGTGCTGATACCGTTATTATAGAATCTATTGCAAATGGAGAAAATAATAGTTTACAAGCATATGGTATACAGGCAAGTAATACAGGAACAGGCAATAATTTAATTGATATTGATTCTGAAAATTTATCTATAGATGCAAAAGTTGATAGAAAGAATAAAGTAAATTATGCTTATGGTATAAATTCCCAAAATAGTACTATTGATATTGATGTTACAAGTAGTACAGACATAGAATCATCTCAATATGGAATTTTTGCAAGAAATTATTATACGCAGAATAATACAGAAACAAATATTGACATTGATTCTGGCTTGAGTAACACTATAACAGCTACAAATACTGGCATATATTCTAATGGGTTAAATACTACAGTTAAATTGAATGCAAAACAAAATACTATTAATGCAAACACAGGCATTTGGGGATTAAGTAAGGGGAAAGTTTCTTTAGATGCAACAACATTAACAAACGAAATAACTGCTGATGCATATGGTATTTATGCTGATACTCAATCAGATATAGATTTAAATGCTGGAAATAGTAATAATATTTTGGCAGCTAAAACTACTATTACTGATAAAGAAACTGGCAATTCTGTAGATTATGGTCAGCAATCAGCAGTGTATGCATTAAGTGGCAGTAGTGTTGATTTAGCAGCCGGTGAACAAAACTATCTGCTTGGTGCTGTATATGCTAACGGTAGTGGTACTAATGTTGATGTAAAAGGTAAAAATGGTAGCACTGCAACTAATGTTGTACGTTCCGCCGCCGTTATTGACAATGCAGGTGGTTTAACAGGAAAAACTACTGTAGATAATGAAACTACCGGCATGGATGTTGTTTCTGCTTTGTATGCCGAAGAAGGTGCAAGCATAAATCTTTCTGGTGTAAATGATATTCAGACCTATTATGTTGACCCTAATGATAAACATACATCTGAAAGAGCTGTTTGGGCATATAAAGGTGCAGATATTACCATTGACGGTAATACAAATATTAGTACATCGAGTTATGAATCATCTCCTAACGATATGGATATTGCTATTGCAGCAGGTACAGCAACAGGGCTTGATAAAGATGATTTTGACGATGAAGTACTTGGTAATTTAGATATTGCTAATGTAACTTTAAATTACGAAAATAACGGCGAAAGCAAAAGCTCTATTACCGGCGATATTCTTTCTGCTTATGGTGGTGTTGTAGATATTAAGGCTAAAGAAGGCGTTGGCAGAGCTGTTTCTGATGCAGGCATTAACATTCATGGCAACCTGCTTGCAGGTAATACCGGTGTATTGAATGTGGATATTGGTAAGGGCAGCACTTTAACCGGCCGCGCCGATGACTATGGCGATGCAGGTGTAGAAGGGACAACCCACGGTGCAGGCGAAGATACAGCAAACAGTTTCTTTAACCCGGCTTTCAGTAGTGAAATTATAACCGGCGGCGAAGTAAACCTTACTATGGGTGAAGGTTCAGTTTGGAATGTAACCGGGCAAAGCTGGATTACCAGCCTTACAACCACAGGTAATGCAGAAGATACGCTTATCAGCCTTAAAAATGCAAAAGAAGATTTGAACAGTAATGCCAGCGCACTTACTATCGGCACGTTAAAAGGTGATACAAGATTTTATATGAACCTTGACGGCGACAGAAGTGCAAGCGATATGCTGTATATTAAAAATGCAGATGGGAAATATGACATTTATTTACAGGAAGAAGTATTAAGTAGTGAAATTAACAGCGATAAAGCAGGTAATGCTTTTAATGGCTTGCGTTTTGCTACTGTTGGTGAAGGTAATGCAGAGTTTACTGTAAGAAGTCAGGGCACAGGTTCGGCATTTGATGTAGAATACGAAGTTGGTACGGACAGTTATGAAAACAACAGCGAAAATACTGCTTATAATTCTACTGGCGGCGGAGAAGGTAACGTAGAAAAACCTGGCAATGCTTCTGTTGATGATTTCTTTGGTTTGAATGATACTTCTTCGCAGGCAAATGCAGAAAACAATATAATGTTGATGGCGGAAACGGATGAAGCAATTGATACTGCCGCTAATAGCGCTGAAAACAGCACTCTTGATGAAGTAACCAACTTTAAAATTGTTAAACGCCTTGGTGAAGAACTTAATGACACCGGCAAAACCATTCTTAACATGAGCCGTGCTAACTACAGCAACGCAATTTATATGGATCGTCTGAACAAACGCCTTGGCGAAGCACGCTATATTAACAGTGAAGAAGATGAAGGCATGTGGGTACGTATCCGTCATGACCGCATTGGCAAGGATGATGCTTACCGCAGCCAGAACACCATGTATGAACTTGGCTATGACCAGAAACAGGAATGCGATAATGGCGAACGCCGCGTAGGCATGGCAATAGACTACATGCATGGCGATACCGGTTATAACGATATTGCAGGCAAAGGCGAAATTGACCGTTATGGTTTGTGGCTGTATGACACATGGATGGGGGATAAAGGCCACTATGCCGATTATGTAGCTAAATGGGGACATCTCTCCAACGATTTTGAAGTTTATACCATGCAAAATGGTGATAAAGTAACAGGCGATTACAGCAACAATGTATTCAGCGTAAGTGCAGAATACGGACGTAAAAAAGATATTGGCAATGACTGGTACTTTGAACCTCAGGTACAGGCACAATTGGCACGTGTAACGGGTGCTGATTATACAACCAACCAGGGCACAAAAGTAAGCGTTGACGGTATCAACAGCTTAATCGGGCGTGCAGGCTTCCGCCTTGGTAAAGACTTTGGTGAAGAAAAACAAAGCACCGTTTACATTAAAGCAGACGTGCTGCATGAATTCCTTGGTGACCAGGATGTAAGAGTACTTGATAAATCCAGTGATAACAAATGGGCTGGCATCAGCTACGAAAACGAAGGTACCTGGTATGATGTAGGTTTTGGCTTTGCAACCCAGATGAGCAAAAACAGCTATGCCTTCATGGATTTTGAAAAATCCTTCGGTAATGATAATGACGAAACTTACCAGATTAACGTTGGCATGCAGTGGAGCTTTTAATTGAACTTGTAATAAATTAAGTTAAAGGAAAACTAAGCTAAACAGCAAAAGGGGGCGTTAGCTCCCTTTTGCTGCTAAAAAACAAAAACTAAAAACGAGGTAAAAATGAATCAGGAAAATACAGGGCTTGATAAAACAGTGCTGGAAAAGTTTGCGGCAGGCGGTACGGTAGAGTTTGAAAATTATCTGCCGCGCAGCAAGAGCGGTATGCGCACATGGGAATTAAAAATAAGGGATGAAGACGGCAGCCGCAGAATAGTGGTAATTCGCGACAGCGGTTTGAACGTTGTCGGCACGGAGGTGGCGGTGCAGCCTTTTACAAACCGTGCTGAGCGCAACGCAGAAATTTGCAGGCTTTATAATGAATGCCACTTATCACAGGTGTTTTTGGCAAATTTGTTTAATATCAGCCAGCCCGCTGTTTCGGTAATTATTAAAGGATGCAAATTATAAGCAGTAAATAAAAAACGGCATCACGTTTTACGTGATGCCGTTTGTGCTTTATTATGTTCAGCAGGTTCTGCCGGGGTAAACTTTTAAGGCTTCGCCTAAAATGTAAATGGCGCGTTTTAAATCTTCGCAGTTCAGCACGTAAGCAAGGCGGGCTTCGTTAACGCCAAGGCCGGGGGTGCTGTAAAAGCCGTTGCCGGGGGCAAACATTACGGTTTCGCCGTCAACGTCAAAGTTTTCCAGCAGCCAGATGGCAAATTTTTCTGCATCGTCTACCGGGAATTTAACCATTACGTAAAAAGCGCCTTTCGGATCGCTGGCTGCAACGCCGGGCAGTGATTTCAGCCCTTCGGCAATGGTATCGCGGCGTTTCTGGTATTCTTTGTTTACTTCTTCCAGATAGCTCACCGGGGTTGTGTAAAGTGCTGCTGCGCCAACTTCTTCCAAAATCGGGCTGCACAGCCTGCCCTGGCAGCATTTGTTAATCTGCTGGCAGAATTCTTTGTTTTTGCTGATAATGCAGCCGATACGTGCGCCGCAGGCACTGTAACGTTTGGAAACGCTGTCGATAATAATCAGGTTGTTGTCAAGCTCGGGCATGGTGCCGAAGCTCTTATATTCGCCGCCGTAAACAAATTCGCGGTAAACTTCATCGGCAATTACGGCAAGGTCGTGCTTAACGGCAAGCGCGGCAATGGTCTGCATTTCTGCTTCGGTGTAAACAACGCCTGTCGGGTTGCCCGGATTGGTTAAAAGAATTGCTTTGGTTTTGGGTGTAATATGTTTTTCAATTTCGGCAGCGTCCGGCAGATGATAGCCGTTTTCCACGCTGGTGGTTACGGCGTTGATTTTAGCGCCGAACTCGGTGGCAAAAGTTGTATAGTTGGCGTAAAACGGTTCAAAAACCATAATTTCATCATCGGGGTCGCACAAAGCCATAACGGCAAAGGTCAGGGCTTCACTGCCGCCGTTGGTGATGAAAATATCGCCTGCTTCATAGTTCATGCCTTTTTCGGCATAGTATTTTTGAATTGCTTCAATTAAAAACGGTTCGCCTTTGCTGGCACCGTAGGCAATAACTTTTTCGTCAAAATTTTTAATGGCGTCCATAAACTGGGGCGGAGTTTCAATATCCGGCTGGCCTATGTTAAGATGATAAACTTTTTTGTCTGCTTTTTTTGCGGCATCTGCATAGGGCGCCAGCTTTCTGATAGGTGATAATTTTAAATTTTGTACACGCTGGGAAATTTTCATATCGGTTGCTCCTCACTTGATAAATTTACAAAACAAAAAATTGTATGCCGCTATTATACCATAAAAAACGCGGCAAGTTCAGCCCTGCCGCGTAAAAATAATGTATACAATTTTAAATTATCTGTTCCAGGGTATGGCGCGGTTTTCTGCCCATTGCAAAAGCAGGTTAAACACCAGCCCTAAAAGCGAAAGCACAATTACGCCTGCCATTAAGCGGTCTGTAATCATCAAATCGCCGTAATGCAGTATCAGCGCGCCGATGCCTTCCTGTGCGGCAATCATTTCTGCGGCAACCAGAAGCAGAAGCGAGGTTCCTGCTGCAAGGCGCAGCCCGGCAAAAATCATGGGCAGGGCTGCCGGAAGCACAACTTTTTTTAAGGTCATCCAGCGGGTGGCGTTAAAGCTTACGGCTACCTTAATTAAAAGCGGGTCTACATTTTTTACGCCGGAATATGTATTCATAGCTACCGGAAAGAACACGCCCAGCGCGATAATTGTTACTTTGCTGAGTTCGCCGATGCCGAGCCATAAAATAAACAGCGGCAGCAGCGCAATTTTAGGTATTGGGTACAGCGCGTTTACAATGGGCGAGCCAATGCGGTCAATCAGAGCGGAAGTGCCGGTAAAAAGCCCTACGGCAAGGCCGATAACGCTGCCGAGCACAAAGCCTAGAATAATGCGGTACATACTTGCGGCAAGGCTTGCAGCGATTTCTCCGCCTGCAACCATATCGGCAAGCGCGCTTAAAATACCTGTCGGTGAAGGCAGAAACAGCGGCGAAACAATGCCTGCTCGGCAGATGAGTTCCCAGATTATCAGCAGCACAATGACGGAAAGAGCGGAAACCCATACCGGGTAAGTTTTTTGCCAGCTGTGCATTTTATCGGTAATTTTATATTCATTCATTGCCTTCCACCTCCATTAAGGCCGCGCGCGCGTCTTTGCTGATGTGTTCCCAGATAATGCGGATATATTCGGCAATTTCTTCGGTGTGCTGCGGCAGTTCGCGTTCTGCGCGCGGTATGCCGATATTTAAAATGCGGCTTATTTTGCCGGGGCGGCGCGAAAGCAGCACCACACGGTCGGCAAGCATAACGGCTTCCTGAATGTTATGGGTTACATATAAAGTGCTGAGGCGCGTTTTATCCCACAGGGTAACAAGCTCTTCCTGCATAATGGTGCGCGTCTGCGCGTCCAGCGCACTGAAAGGCTCGTCCATCAGAAGCAGGTCGGGGTTAATAACAAGGGCGCGGGCAATGCCTACGCGCTGGCGCATGCCGCCGCTTAAATGGTGCGGCAGTGCTTTTTCAAAGCCGGTTAAGCCAACAAGGTTTATGTAGTGGCTTATACGGTCTTTTTGTTCCTGCCCGGGCATGCCCATTGCTTCCAGCCCAAAGGCGATATTATCGTAAACGCTGCGCCAGGGGAAAAGCCCAGTTTCCTGAAAAACAATGCCGGTGCGCGGTACATGCCCCTGCGGCAGATGCGTGAAGCTGGCGCTGCCGCTTGTCGGCGCAAGCAGCCCGGCTGTGATGTTTAAAAGCGTGGATTTGCCGCAGCCTGACGGGCCTACCAGGGCGACAAATTCTTCTTCGTTTACGGTAAGGTTAATATCCTGCAAAACAGGCAGGGTATGCCCCGTGCGCGAAACGAAACTTTTACTTACGTTGTCTATAACGAGTTTCATAAGTGCCTCCAAATAAAAAGGGCGGAAGCTGTTCCGCCCTTAAATTGTTACTGTGCCAGTGCTTTTTCCAGCAGAGTGGTATTTGCCACTTTGGCAGGGTCAAGTGTGCCCTGCATCATACCGTGTGAAGAATACCAGTCAATCTGTGTTTTAATATCGTCCGCCATAAGTTTGCCGTCGCGGTCAATGTACGGCAGGCCAAGTTTAATATCACCGGCAGGGGCTTTTACGTATTTGGCAATAATGCCTACAACTTCATCAAGTTTTTTGGGGTCTTTCTTTTCAACGGCTGCTTCGTAATAATAATGGCAAGCCTTGTTATAGGCTTTTAAAAAGCGGATGTTGGCATCTTCGTTTTTCATAAATTCAGGCGAGAAGAACAGTGCGGAAGTCTGATAAGGAATAATGTCGCCAACCTGCACAATGGTTTGCGCCGTGCCTGCGGTCTGCATTTTTGTGATGTTGGGCTCGTTTAAAATTGCGCCGTCAATCTGGTTGCTTTCAAGCGCTGCCATTACGGCGCTTACTTTGCCGAGCGGTACAAGTTCCACGTCGTCGAGGCTCATGCCTTTCTGTTCAAGCATTCTGCCCAGCATATAATGGAAGGTAGAACCTTTCTGCGTAATGCCGATGCGTTTGCCTTTAATGCTTTCAAGGCTTGTAAAGCCGCTGTTATAGGCGTTTGCTGCCGCAACAAGTGCGGAAGAAGGGAAACCTTTTTCTTCGCGGCCTTTATCGGCAACAATTGCCAGCTGCTGGCCGCTTGCCGCCATGTTAAAGAGGCTTGCGGTAATGCCGGTTGCGCCTACATCAACCTGAGAAGAAGCAGTTGCAACGGCAATGGGGTGTGCCGCGTCAAACCATTCCGGCTGTATTTCTATATTCTGTTCGGCAAAAAAGCCTTTGTCCATAGCAATAAACAGCGGCGCGCTGCTGGTAAGGCGCAGCATACCGAGCTTAACCTGCGCTTTGGCCGCTGCTGGTGCCTGCTTTTCGCTGCCGCCGCAGCCTGTAAGGGCAAATGCCAAGCAAAGTGCTGCCAGTAAAAACAGTAATTTTTTCATCGTCATCATCCTTTGCGTAGTTAGTGGTTGTCAGCATAACACTGTGTAAGCGTCTTATCAGTTATTTTACATCAAAAAACCGATAAATGCACTACTTTTATTAAAAAATACACTGTAAAACTTATTTTTGTTTACTGTGCAGGTTTTGCTTTTGTTATCAGCGCGATATTGGTATAATATAATTTGTAATGCTGTAAATAACGGAGGCTATATTTATGAAATGGAATAGATTTTTTGCTTTGGCGGCAGGTTTTATTTTGGCGGCGGGGCATAGTGCGGCTTTAGCCGCAGAACCTGTGTGCCTTGCCAGCATTAAAGCGGATACCGATGGCAACGGAACGCAGGAAACCGCCGAGCTGTGGGGCAGTAAACTTACGGGAGGCAGCAGCTATTACGGCGATTTGCTGCTGATGATTAAAGACGGCAGCGGCAAACTGATAACCGCCTATACGCCTTCGCTTGAGGGCGGCTATGCCAATATTTTGCAGAAAGGGCATTTTACCGGCAAGGGCGAGCAGATTATTGTGCGCTCTTTAAGCGGGGCGGCACAGGAAATGCAGGTGCGCATTATCGATGCAGCGCTGCCCAATGCCGTGCAGGAAATTTATACCGGCAGCGATAATCTGGGCGCAGCCGTTAACGCTGCGTTTAAGCCCGGTTTTAAAACGGAATTTGTGTTTGAAGATTTTAAAGACGGCGTGCGTACGGAAGCCGTTGAATACGGCGTGCTGCCGCACGAAAAAGATTACTATATTAACTGCGGGCTGTATGATGAAAACGGAAATTTGTTAAAGCCCTACCGCAAGCCGGAAAGCCGCATGAGCGGGGTTACCGTTATTGCAGACCCCGAAGGCATGGACAGGCTTGCAACCTTGCAGACCGTAAGCGGCACAGGCAGCGAGGACACGCTTGCCAAAATTGCTGCCGAGTGGGAATATGACGGCGGCTGGCGGTTGAAGGACCGCGAATTATATACGCAAATCGTGCAGAACGGCGAATTCCGCCGCAACCTTGTTTTCGGCAACGGCATGCTTTACAAGCAGCAGGCAGTAATGGACGGCAGCAGCGTAACTTATCCGCTGATGGCGGTTGAAGGCAAACAGGAACTGCAAAATACCATTAACGGCGAGCTGGAAAAAGTTTGGCAGCCCTATGCCGCAGCGCTTGGCAAAAAAAGCTGCGAGCTTGATTATACGGTGCCTTTTGCAGGTTCAGACATGATGTCGCTGATGTTTTTCGGCGTAATGGGTGAGGGCAGCGAAGAAATTTTTGAACGCCTGCCGCTGAACATATCGCTCAGCGACGGCAAAGTCCTTGATATCAGTGATGTTCTGGATGTTGAAAACCCGGATTTACTGCCGGTGCTTGCTCTGCTCGGCGCTGAAGATAAGGTTGATTTTACCAAAGAAGTGCCGAATTCCTGGTATTATAATGGAAAGAATCTGGTGTTCTGCCAGAAGATGAAAGACGGCACGGGCTGGAATGAAGCGGCTATACCGGCAGCTGAGCTTGAGAATTTTATGCTTAACAAGGATTTGCTGAAAAAATAACAAAAATTAAACAAAAATGCCACAAAGGAACTGACTGAAGAGTCTAACGGCGAAAAACCGAGAAAATAAAAGCAACGATAAGTAAAATTAATGAAATTTGCTGAAATTAAGGTTTGCCTTTCTGCTTTTGAAGGAATATAATTATATTACTTTGGTTTAAGTATATCCTTTTTGCTTTTTTGTACTTGAAACTTAAGTTAGAAGGAGGAATAGATTTATGTTGAATTTTTTGCGTAAGAACAGGAGCGGCAAAGCAGCAGTTGCAGCGCTTGCTGCCGTAACTGTGTTTTCGCTTGCCGGCTGCGGCGGCGAAAAAGCAGCGGCTCCGCAGGCTACGCTTGTAAAATCCATGCAGGTAATAAAGCGTGATACACCGCTGGTTTACGATTATACCGGCTTTGTGCAGGCTCAGCAGGAAATGGAGCTGAAGGCACAGGTAAGCGGACAGATTACCGGCAAGTATTTTAACGGCGGCGAAACCGTTCAGGCGGGGCAGATTTTGTACACGATTGACCCGCGTACCTACCGCGCCAACCTTTTGCAGGCACAGGCAAACCTTGCCAATGCCCGTGCTCAGCTTGCTAACGCTTCGGTAGATGCCGAACGCTACACAAAACTTTACGAGCAAAGCGCTGTTTCCAAACAGACTCTCGATAACGCTATTATGGCGCGTGACCAGGCACAGGCATCCGTAAATGCACAGGAAGCCATGCTTGAAAATGCGCAGATTGATATGAATGAAACCAATGTAACGGCTCCGTTTACCGGACGCATTGATACTACTGCCCTTGAAGTAGGCAACTATGTTACCGATGGGCAGACCACCATGGCAACAATTTCCAATACCGACCCGGTATTTGTAGAGTTCAGCATGGCTGAGCCTGAATACTTGAAACTTGCCAACACTGCCGTTGACAGAGGACAGGCAGCACCGCTGGAAAATTTGAGCATTGTTCTGAGCGACGGCACCACTTATGACCTGCCCGGCCGCATTGCCGAGGTTAACCGTGCATTGACTGCCAACACCGGTACGCTTACCATTAAAGCGCTGTTCGATAACCCGAACCGCGTGCTGCTGCCGGGAATGTTCGCACATGTACAGGCAACGGCAGGCACCAGGGCTAACGCACTTCTCATTCCGCAGCGTGCCGTTACGGAATTGATGTATAAGAAATTTGTTTATGTTATCGGCGCAGACAACAAGGTTGAAATGCGCGAAGTTACACTTGGACCTCGCGTAGGGCGTTTGTGGATGGTTGAAAGCGGCCTTAACGGCGATGAAACAATCGTTGTTGAAGGTACCGGCAAAATTACGGCCGGCGCGCTTGTAAACCCTGAACCGATGACGGAAGCAGAACTTGACACTACCGCCGACAGAACAGAATCCGGCGATGCTGCCGGTGCAGCAAAATAAGGAGGTAAGCTGAATGGCACGATTTTTTATTGACCGTCCGGTCTTTGCCATGGTGCTGTCCATATTGATTACGCTGCTGGGCGCTATTGCCGGTTTCAGCCTGCCTATTGCCCAGTATCCTAATATTACCAAGCCGCGTATTTCCGTAACTACCAACTATACGGGCGCAAGTGCCCAGACGGTAGAAGAATCTGTTGCGCAGGCAATAGAACAGAAGGTAAACGGCGTAGAAAATATGCTGGATATGAGTTCTACCAGTACCGCTACCGGCGAATACAGCTTGAACGTACAGTTTAACCTGGAAAAGAACGCCGATATTGCTGCGGTAGAAGTACAGAACCGTGTATCGCAGGCAACCAGCTCCATGCCGCAGGAAGTAACCGCATACGGCATTACCACAACGAAGGAATCTGCGGAAACCATCATGTATTTCGCACTTACCTCGCCTAACAATACTTATGACAGTATGTTCCTCAGAACATACGCCGACGTTAACTTTATCGATGCTGTTAAGCGCGTTAAAGGCGTATCCACCGTTGATGAATACGGCCCGGAATATTCCATGCGTATCTGGCTGAACCCGGAAAAACTTGCTCAGCTTAACCTTACAACAAGCGATATTGAAACGGCGGTAGAAGCTCAGAACATTCAGGCGCCTGTAGGTACCGTAGGTGCCCGCCCGACTGTTGACGAGCAGGAAAAACAATACTCTGCCAATGCGCAGGGCCGTTTAAAAACACCTGAAGAATTCGGCAATATTATTATCCGTTCCATTAACGGCGAAAACCTTTACTTAAAGGATATTGCCCGCATTGAAGAAGCACCGAGAAGCGACCTGGTACTCAGCCGTTTGAACGGCGGTGCCTCCGTAGTATTCCCGGTATCCCTTACCAGTGACGCCAACTCCATTGAAACGGTTTCGCAAATCCGCGAAGTTTTGGCTGACGCCGAAAAACGTTTCCCGGCAGATATGAAACTGACGGTTATTCAGGATAACACGCAGTTCATTACCGAATCTTTGAATAAAGTTGCACATACCTTCTTTGAAGCGCTGGTACTGGTTATTTTTGTAATCTTCATGTTCCTTGGCAGCTGGCGCGCAACGCTGATTCCGCTGCTGGCAGTACCGGTATCTCTGGTTGGTACTTTTGCTTCGTTCGTACTTTTGGGCTTTACCATTAATACGCTGACGGCCTTCGCACTTATCCTTGCTATCGGCCTCGTAGTCGACGACGCTATCGTCGTTGTAGAAGCGGTAGAACATCATATTCAGGATACGGGCCTTACGCCTAAAGAAGCAACCTACCGCGCCATGAGCGAAGTTTCCGGCCCTGTTGTGGCTATTGCCTTCGTACTTTCCGCGGTATTTATCCCGACTGCGTTTACCGGCGGTACGGTTGGCGAGCTTTATAAACAGTTTGCCATTACCATTTCCGTTTCCATGATGCTTTCGGCACTTATCGCATTGTCGCTGACCCCGGCACTGTGCGCTCTGATTTTGAAACCTAAAAAAGATGAAGCTGAAATTAAAGGCTTTATCGGCAAAGCCGTACATGCTTTCAACAAATGGTTTGAAAGAACGCTTGCTAAATACGTAACTAACGTAGAAAAATGCATCCGCCATGCAAAAGTTGTTATGGCCTGCCTGCTGGTTGGCGTAATTTTAATCGGCTTCCTGTTTAAGATTACTCCTTCCGGTTATGTTCCTAACGAAGATATGGGCATGAGCGCCGTATCCTTCAGCCTGCCGGAAGGCGCTTCCAGCAACCGTAATATTCAGCTGATGGGCGAACTCAGTAAAGAAGTTCAGAAATTCCCGGGCGTTGACTATGTAATGGAAGTATCCGGCGTTGATATTCTGAGTTCTGCACAGAAAGCGTCTGCCGGCCTCGTAGTTGTAGCCATGAAGCCTTATGCAGAACGTGATACCACCATTCAGGATATCATTCCTATGATTCAGGGCCTCGGCCCTAAATTCCCGGATGCCACGGTTATGGCTTTCCAGCCGCCTGCATTGCCTGGCGCTTCCAGTACCGGTTCGTTAAGCATGTACATTATGAACCTTGGCGGTGAAGATGTAAGCCTGATGAATGACCGTGCACAGGAATTTTTGGCGAAAGCACGCCAGCGCCCGGAAATAGGCATGATTTACACCACCCTGAACACCACCACGCCTATGTATAAATTCAACGTAGACCGTGATAAGGCACAGAGCCTGAACGTACCTGTTTCCAGCGTATTCAGCGCATTGCAGACCTTCCTCGGCGGTTACGAAATCAATGACCTGAACAACTTCGGCCGTACATGGAAAGTTGTTATGCAGGCTGATGACAAATACCGCTCCAACGTTGACGATATGCGTTATTTCTTTGTACGCAGCAACGATGGCACGATGGTTCCGCTGAATACTCTTGTAACTTATGACAATGAAAACAGCTCCGTTGTTATGACGCGCTTTAACGGCGCACGCGCTATTAAAATTGCAGGCGACCCTGCCGAAGGTTATTCCACCGGCCAGGCCATGACTGCTCTGGAAGAAGTTGCGGCAGAAACTTTGCCTGTAACTTACAGCTATGAATGGACCGACCAGAGCCGTGACCAGATTGAAGCAGGCAACCGCTCCATGCAGATTTTTGTAATTTCCCTTATCTTCGTATTCCTCTGCCTGGCAGCTTTGTATGAAAGCTGGACCATTCCTCTGGCAGTTCTCCTTTCCGTGCCTACTGCCGTACTGGGCTGCATTCTCGGCCAGTACCTGCGCGGACAGCAAAACGACGTTTATATGCAGATTGGTTTGATTATGCTTATCGGCCTTGCTGCCAAGAACGCAATTTTGATTGTAGAATATGCCAAGATGAATATGGAAAAAGGCATGGGCGTTGTTGATGCTGCTGTTGAAGCATCCCGCCTCCGTCTCCGTCCGATTCTGATGACTTCGTTTGCATTCATCCTCGGCTGCCTGCCGCTGGCTGTTGCAACCGGCCCGGGCGCAGGCGCGCGTGTATCCATGGGTAACGCCGTAGTTGCCGGCATGACCTTTAACACGCTGTTCGGTATCTTCCTGATTCCGGTATGCTTTGTAGTTGTAGAAAAGTTCTTCAGCAAAAAGCATAAAGAAGAAGCATGATAAAAGTAAATAATTAGTGAAAAATGCCCTGCTTGACGGCGGGGCATTTTTTATAGCAGGAATTTTTAAATTTGTGTTGTATAATAGTTAGAGTAAACAAACTATTTTGAAATAGAGGGGAATTTGCTTGAACAGATTAAAAGAACAAAGCCGCTTTCTGCGCAATGTGTGGTTTTTAACCAAAAGCTACTGGCAGTCGGAAGAACGCTTGAAGGCGTTTGCCCTGCTGGCGGTAATAATTGCGCTTACACTGGCGGTTGTATATGTAATTGTTTTAATTAACGACTGGTTTAACGTATTTTATGAAGCGCTGCAAAATTACGACACCGAGAAAATTTTTGATGAACTGATACATTTTTCGTGGCTGGCCGCGCTGTACATTATTTTAATGGTATATTCGTTTTATCTGCAGCAGGTGCTTATAATTAACTGGCGCCGCTGGCTTACAGACCGCTACATTGACGAATGGCTGCGCAATAAAACTTATTACCGCCTGCAGGTTTTCGGCGCCGATACCGATAACCCTGACCAGCGTATCAGTGAAGATGTGCGCCTGTTTGTGGAGATGACGCTGACTTTCAGCATCGGCGTTTTAAAGGCGGTATGCACTTTTGTATCCTTCGTATTTGTTTTGTATAATATTTCCGGGCCGCTCGATTTTACGCTTTGGGGGCACAGCTTCCATATCGAAGGCTATATGGTGTGGGTGGCGCTTATTTATTCGGCGCTTGGCACCTGGGTAACGCATGTTGCCGGCAAAAAGCTGGTTGGGCTTAATTTTGTGCAGCAGCGTTACGAGGCAGATTTCCGTTTCAGCATGATGCGCATGCGCGAAAATGCCGAGAGCATTGCCTTTTACGGCGGCGAAGGGCGTGAGGGCAGCATTTTTAAAAAGCGTTTTGCACTGCTTTTGGATAACTTCTGGAAAATTATTCAAAAACGCAAACAGCTTATCTGGATTAATTCCGGTTATTCGCAGATTGCCATTATTTTCCCGATGGTTGTGGCAATGCCGCGCTATCTGGCGCACCAGATTACGCTGGGCGGGCTGATGCAGGTAAGCAACGCTTTCGGTAAAGTACAGGAATCACTTTCGTATTTTGTGGATATGTACGCTTCCATTGCCGAATGGCAGTCTGTTGTTAACCGTCTTACCGGCTTCGGGCTGCACATGCACGAAGTTAAGCAGGAAAAATTGCAGCCGGATTTGCAGCGTGAGTTATCTGATGGCGGCATTGCAGCCAAACAGCTTGATATAACGCTGCCGGACGGGCATGTTTTGATTGACGGTGCGGAATTTAACCTGCGCCGCGGCGAAAATATTTTAATCAAAGGGCCAAGCGGCAGCGGCAAAAGCACTTTGCTGCGTGTTCTGGCAGGCATTTGGCCGTATGTAAAAGGCAGGCTTGCCATGCCGGAAGCGGAAAACACCATGTTTATTCCGCAAAAACCTTATCTGCCGCTCGGCACTCTGCGCGAGGCGCTGCTGTACCCCGGCGGGCATGAATGCAGCGATGAAGAACTGAAAAACGTGCTTGCAAAATGCAGCATAGGCTATTTAGCAGAAAATTTATATGTTGAAGCAGACTGGGCGCATGTTTTAAGCGGCGGCGAACAGCAGCGCGTGGCTTTTGCGCGTGCGCTTATTTATAAGCCGGACTGGCTGTTTCTGGATGAAGCAACATCTGCTCTTGACGAGGCTACGGAAAAAGCCATGTACACTTTAATTTCTGCCGAAATGCCGCAGACTACGGTTATCAGCATCGGGCACAGAAGTACTTTAAACAGCTTCCATCAGGCAGGGCTGTTTTTAGATAAAAACTTGAAAAAATTATCTTTCGGCTATATTTAATTTGTTTTATGATGAGTACAAAAGGAGGTACAACCAATGATGCCAATGGAAATAGCGCCCGGTATTTATGATGTGGGTGCAACGGACTGGATTGTGAGGGATTTTCACGGATATAAAACCGAGCGCGGCGCTTCATACAACAGTTATTTAATTGTTGATGAAAAAGTTTGCCTTGTTGATACCGTTAAGGCCTGCTATGCAGATGAACTTTTGGAGAAAATACGCCGTGTTGCTGACCCTGCCAAAATAGATTACGTAGTGGTAAACCATGTTGAACCTGACCATGCGGGTGCGTTGCCGGAGGTTTTAAAAGCAGCTCCCAATGCTAAATTTGTTATTACCATGCAGGGCAAAAACGAGGCTTTGCGCCATTACGGCGACGGCTTTGACTTTATGGTTGTTAAGGAAGGCGACAAAATAAGCCTCGGCAGCCGTGAACTGACTTTTGTGCCCATGCCGATGCTGCACTGGCCCGACAATATGGTAACCTACTGCCCGCAGGACGGCATTCTGTTCAGCAACGATGCGTTTGGACAGCATTATGCTTCTTCCAAACGCTTTGATGATGAAGTTGACGAATATGTTTTGTTCTATGAAGCGAAAAAATATTTTGCCAATATTTTGTGGCCGTATGCGCGTTTAATCGGCGGTGCGCTTAAAAAAGCCTCTGCGCTTGATATTAAAATGATTGCTCCGGCGCACGGCGTTATCTGGCGCAGCAAAATTGCTCAGATTCTTGAAAAATATGCAGCCTGGGGAACGGGCGTTAACGACAAAAGCGTTGTTATTGCCTACGATACCATGTGGGGCGGCACGGAAGCACTGGCACGAGCCATGGTTGAAGGCGCTGCCGCTGCCGGTGTAAAAGTGCAGCTGATGCGTATGGACAGAACCCCATGCAGCACTGTGGCGGCAGAATTGTTTGAAGCGGGCGGTCTGCTTGTAGGTTCACCAACTTTAAACAGCGGCATGATGCCGACAATCGGCGGTATGCTGGTTTATTTAAAAGGCTTGCAGCCTAAAGGCAAAAAAGCGGCAGCTTTTGGCACCTGCGGCTGGGCAGGCGGTGCGCAGAAAGATATGGAAGCCATGCTTACGGCAGGAGGGTTCGATTTGCAGCCCGGCTTTAACTGCAAATGGCGTGCCTGCGTTGATGAAACCGAAGCAGCGCGGCAGTTTGCATACGAATTTGCCAAAAATCTGTAATTTTTAAATAATGGCAGCGGTGGAATTTACAAAAATTTCATCGCTGTTTTTTATTTATGCCTTGCCAAAAGTCGAAAAGTCAAATATAATAAGTGTAAAACAATACATCTAAATTTATGGGGTAATCAGATATGAGAAATCTTGCTGATGCAATAGAAAATTTTATTATCCGCCAGTTGCTGGAGGACAGCGAGGACACTGTGCTGGTGCAGCGCAATGAACTGGCCGATAAATTATCGTGCGCTCCGTCGCAGATAAGCTATGTTATAAGCACGCGCTTTACGCCGGAAAAGGGCTATCTGGTGGAATCGCGCCGTGGCAGCGGCGGCTTTGTGCGCATTGTGCGGGTTACGCCGCCCAACAAGGAAGCCAAACGCCGGGAAACTGCGCAGGCTCTTTTGGAGCACTGGGCGCACCGCGGCATGGTTACGGCCCGCGAATATGCTCTTTTAAAATATATGCTTGAAATTATAAATGCGGATGAAAAGAAAAAATAACTGTATTACAGAATGCCATAAGTAAGATGATGCAGGTGAGGTGACAGATATGTTATGCCAGAAATGCGGCAAAAAAGAGGCCGTTGTGCACGTAGTGTGCATGGTAAATAATAAACAGATTGACAAGTGGCTGTGCGCGGACTGCGCCGAAAAGCTGATGCCGTACGCTGTTAGCGGCGGCGGGCGCGCTGTTGACCCGCGTAATTTGCTTGAAACATTATTTTTTGGCGGTGAGCAGGCCAAACCGCAGGAACGCCGTTTTACCAAACGGATGGCTTCCATTTTGGAAAATGCCATGCGCAGTGCGCTGGACCGCGGGCATGACCACCTCGGTACGGAGCATTTGCTGCTGGCGCTTTTAAACGAAAAAGACTGTTACGGAGTAAGGGTGCTTGAAAAGCTGGGCATTAATCCTGTTGCCGTGGCGGAAGAAGTGGAAAAAGCCATGGACCCGGCGGGCAATTTGCAGATTATCATCGGCTATACACCGCGTGCCAAACGCGCGCTTGAAATTGCTGCCGAAACCGCACTGGCCTTGAAATCGCCGCAGGTAGGCTCTGAGCATTTGCTGATGGGCATTTTGCGCGAGGACAAAGGCATGGGCGGCACCGTGCTGCGCAAGTTTAACATTACTGCGGAACAGGTATGGCAGATTATCCGTTCTATCCGCGAACATCAGCCGTCCGTTCCTGGCTTTGAAGAACCGGAAATGCCTTCGTATTATGATGAAATGCCGGAAGAAGCATCGCTTAAGGTTTTAAACGAATTTGGGCGTAATTTGAACGAACTGGCGGCCGCAGGGAAAATTGACCCTGTAATCGGCAGAGAAAACGAAATTGAAAGAGTTATACAGATTTTGTGCCGCCGCACCAAGAATAACCCTGTTTTAATCGGCGAGGCCGGTGTAGGCAAAACGAGCGTGGCCGAAGGCCTGGCACAGCGCATTGTTGACGGCAAGGTGCCGGAGCTTTTGCGCAGCAAAACCGTTTTTTCGCTGGAAATCGGGTATCTTGTGGCAGGTGCCAAATACCGGGGCGATTTTGAAGAACGCCTGAAAGCTATTCTGGAAACCATTAAAGAAAACAAGGATATAATTCTTTTTATAGACGAACTGCATACCATTATCGGCGCGGGCGCAGGGGAAGGCGGCACAGATGCGGCCAATATTATAAAACCTGCCCTTGCAAGGGGCGAATTGCAGGTTGTAGGTGCTACAACGCTCAGCGAGTACCGCAAGCATATTGAAAAAGACGCGGCACTGGAACGCAGGTTCCAGCCGGTTGTGGTTGCCGCGCCGGATGCCGATGCGGCACTGTCGATTTTAAAAGGCCTGCGCGAAAAATATGAAGAATTCCATAAACTGCATGTTACCGATGCGGCGCTGGAAGCGGCGGTAAAGCTTTCCAACCGCTATATTACCGACCGCAACCTGCCGGACAAAGCCATTGACCTGATGGACGAGGCCTGCGCAAAAGTAAAACTGCAAAACTATAAACTTTCCATACCCGTGCAGGAAAAAGAACGCGAGCTTGCACAGGTACGCAAGGAAAAGGCTTCGGCAATTTCGCGCCAGCAGTATGAACTGGCGGCGCAGCTGCGCGATAAGGAAGCCATACTTGAAATGGGGCTTACCTATGAAAAAAGCAATTATGACCGTGCGATAGGCAAACAGCCGGAAGTTACCGATGAAGACATTGCCGCGGTTATTTCCCAGTGGCTTAACATTCCGCTGCAAAAACTTACGCAGACGGAATCGGAACGCCTGTTGCATATGGAGGATGATTTGCACAAGCGTGTTATTGGGCAGAGCGAAGCTGTAGAAGCAGTATCCAAAGCCATCCGCCGCGCGCGTGCAGGGTTTAAGGATAAAAACAGGCCGGTGGGTTCGTTCCTCTTTCTTGGCCCGACCGGCGTAGGAAAAACGGAACTTGCCAAAGCGCTGGCAGAAAATATGTTCGGTGACGAGCGTGCGCTTATCCGTTTTGATATGTCCGAATACATGGAAAAACATACGGCGTCCCGCCTTGTAGGAGCGCCTCCGGGTTATGTTGGCCATGAAGAAGGCGGCCAGCTTACGGACGCTGTGCGCAGAAGGCCGTATTCCATTATTTTGCTTGACGAAATTGAAAAGGCGCACCCGGATGTATTCAACCTGCTTTTGCAGATTATGGAGGACGGGCGCCTTACCGACGGGCAGGGGCGTACAACCGATTTCCGCAACTGCGTGATTATTATGACGAGCAACGCCGGTGCGCGGATGCTTGCCGATACCAAACCGCTGGGCTTTACACTTGGCGAAGCGCAGGAAGATAAAGACCGCAAAAATAAAGTGCTGGCGGAAATTAAAAATGTATTCCGCCCGGAATTTTTAAACAGAATTGACGAGATTACGGTTTTCGATTCCCTGCATTATGACGAACTTGTTGAAATAATTAAAAATATGCTGCGCGATTTGCGCGCCAAACTTGCCGAAAACGGGCTGACACTGGAAGTTTCGCAGGAAGCAAGGGAGCTTTTGGTAAAAGAAGGCAGCGATACGCGTTATGGCGCAAGGCCTTTGCGCCGTGCCGTGCGCAAGATGCTGGAAGACCCCGTAAGCGATTTGTACCTGGCGGGTATGTTTAAAGCGGGCGATACCATTTGTGCAAGCGTCGGCGAAAGCGGAAACATTGTTTTTACGCCTAAAAAAGTTGAAGTGGTGTTAACGCACGAAGAAATACATCCGGCGGAGGTAAATAATGGCCAAAACCAAAACTAAATTTGTGTGCCAGAACTGCGGTTACACCACGGCCAAATGGATGGGGCGCTGCCCTGAATGCGGCACGTGGGACAGCCTGGCAGAAGAACTGGAAACGCCGGCTTCCGGCCCGCAGCAAAGCTTTTTAATGCCGAAAGAAGCTCCCAAGCCCAAAACGCTTGACAAAGTAATGCTTACGGAGGTTGAGCGCCTTAAAACAGGCATTAACGAATTTGACAGGGTGCTCGGCGGCGGGCTTGTGCCCGGCAGCCTTGTGCTTCTGGGCGGCGACCCGGGCATCGGCAAATCAACCATGCTTTTGGATGCCGGTATCCGCTTCAGCGCCGGGGGCATTAAAGTTTTATATGTGTCGGGTGAAGAATCGGAAGCGCAGACTGCTATGCGTGCGCGCAGGCTGGGCAAACCGGGCACAGCGCTGCTGGTGATGACCGCGACCGACCTTGACGCCGTGCTTTTGCAGGCTAAAGAAGTACAGCCGCAGATACTTGTTATAGATTCCATTCAGACTATGTATAACCCAGAACTGCAAACGGCGGCAGGCAGTGTGGGGCAGGTGCGCGAATGTACTGCCAAGCTGCTGCGTTTTGCCAAAGCAACCGGCATTGCCGTTATTATCATCGGGCACGTTACCAAGGACGGCAATATTGCCGGGCCGCGCCTTTTGGAACATATGGTTGACGTAGTGCTGCAGTTTGAAGGCGACAGGTCATATTCCTTCCGCGTTTTGCGCGCGCTGAAAAACCGTTTTGGTTCTACCAGCGAAAGCGGGATATTTTCGATGGAAACCGGAGGCTTAAAAGAAGTTGCCAATCCTGCCGGTCTGTTTTTGGAAAACCGTGCCGAAAACGCGCCGGGCAGCGTGGTTTGCGCCTGTATGGAAGGCAACCGGCCGATTATGGTTGAAGTGCAGGCTTTGGTTGCCAAAACGCCTTATGGCATGCCGCGGCGCACGGCCGTAGGGTTTGATTACAACCGCGTAAATATGCTGCTGGCTATTTTGGAACGGCGGCTGGGCATGGATTTTGGCAATTTTGATGCTTATTTAAACGTTGTTGGCGGCATGAAAATTACCGAGCCTTCGGCAGACCTTGCTGCTGCGGCAGCGCTGGTATCGAGCTACCGCAACAAGCCCGTGCCGCACGGCGTGCTGGCGGTGGGAGAAGTGGGGCTTACCGGTGAAATACGCCGCGTTGCCGGTACGGAGCGGCGCATACGTGATGCCGCAAACCTTGGTTTTACAAAATTTGTAGTGCCAAAGGGAAAACTTAATATGGAGCAGAAAATGTCAGGCATTATTCAGGCGGCGACGCTTGAAGAAGCGCTGAACGCAATTTTTAATTAAAAAAGCGGGCTTAACGGCCCGTTTTTTGTTTGTTTTATGCGGCAAAAGCGTTGACACAAATTAACTACTATGATAAAATAAATAAATTTTGACATTTTTACTCCTTGGTGTTACAATAAAAGAGTATTAGGGCGAAAGCTGGCATTTTGTACAAGGAGGGGCGCCAATGTTTTCCGTAGGAGATAAAGTTGTATATCCGATGCATGGTGCAGGTATTGTGCAGGCCATAGAGCAGCATGAGCTTGCCGGTGAAGCTGTGGATTATCTTGTTATGGTAATGCTTCTTACCGATATGCGTGTTATGGTGCCGCTTAAAAATGTGGAACGTGTCGGTTTGCGCCATATTATCACTAAAGATGAAATTCCGGGCATTGAAAAAGTGCTCGGCACATCGGTTGAGTTTAACGCCAAAGGCATTACCTGGAACCGGCGCTTTAATATGTATCTTGAAAAAATGAAAAGCGGCAATGTGCTTGACGTTGCCGAAGTTATACATATCCTGCAGACGCAGGAAAACGAGAAAAAGTTGTCCACCGGAGAACGAAGGCTTTTGGGAAACGCGCGCCAGATACTGGTGAGCGAGATGATGCTGGTTTGTGATGAAAGCCAGAAAGACGCCGAAAAGTGGCTTGATAAATTTTTTGAATGAAAAACACCGGTAAAAACGGTGTTTTTTATTTTTTATACTGTTTTTGCCAGCTGATTTGTAGTACAATAAACATAATCCCTGATTATACCCTGAAGGAGGTGAGAAAATGTTAAACAGAGTGCTGCGGATTACAATAGTCGTTGTTTTTGCTGTTACCGGACTTATACTTACAGAATATTTACTGCCTTATATTTCGGATTACTTTGATTACAAATTTTATGGCAACGGCTTTTTCGGCATTGCTTTTACAACAATCGTATCAGGCAGTGTCGGAATTTTTGTTTTTGGCAGTATGGGCATGGCACTGGCGCCTGTTATTATCCGTAAAATGACGAGCTGGACGGAGAAAATTGCCATTTTGCTGGCACGCGTTCCTACCAGTGACATCATGGTAATAACCTTTGGCATTGCCATCGGCCTTGTGCTGGCCAACCTTTTGGGCGGGCCTTTTTCGCATCTGCCTATTATCGGTCCGTATATCCCGCTTATTTTCAGCGTAGTGCTTTCCATGGTCGGCGCCAAGGTAGCTTTGCGCAAGCATCAAGATATAGTAGGCTTTTTTGACAGGAGCCTGCCGTCGCTGAAAGGCGCGGTTAAACCTGCCGCCGTTAAAGACGCTTATGACAGCGACCGCGTTTACTGCGACAACAAGCTGCTTGATACAAGCGTAATTATTGACGGCCGTATTGGCGATATTTTAAAAACAGGCTTTTTGGAAGGCTTTATGATAGTGCCTAAATTCGTTATCCGCGAATTGCAGACACTGGCCGATTCTTCTGACGGCTTAAAACGCGGCAAGGGCAGGCGCGGGCTCGATTTGCTTCATGAAATACAAATGGAGAATCCGGAGCGTGTTTTTGTTGACGATACTGATTATCCGGAACTGGAAGGCGTTGATGCCAAGCTGGTGAAGCTGGCTCAGCAAAAACAGTGGATTATTGTAACCAATGATTTTAACTTGAACAAAGTGGCAGAAATTCAGGGCATTGATGTTTTAAACATTAACGACCTGGCCAATGCCGTTAAGCAGATGGTTGTGCCCGGTGAAAATATTAACGTGTTTTTGCTGCGTGAAGGCAAGGAAGCAGGGCAGGCTATTGCTTATTTTGAAGACGGCACAATGATAGTTGTCGATAACGGCAGACGCTTTATCGGTTCTTCCGTAATGGCGGAGGTTACTTCCGTATTGCAGACTTCTGCCGGGCGCATGGTTTTTGCCAAAGTTGCTAACAGGTGATTTGTATGGATAAACTTACGGTTATTGTGCCTGCCGCCGGTGTGGGAAAAAGGCTTGGCCTCGGCAAAAATAAAGTGTTTGCCATGTTGGGCGGGCTGCCGCTTCTGGTGCAGTGCCTGCGCATGATAAACGATACCGGCATGGCGGATAAAACCATTATCGCCGCAGGTGCAGCTGAAATTGACGAGATAAATAAAATGCTTGTCAGATACCGGGACTTTTTTCCGCTGCTTGATACAGCAGTTGTGGCTGGCGGCGCAGAGCGCACCGACAGCGTAAAAAATGCGCTTGCCTTAACCGGCAGCGATGGTTTTATTGCCGTGCATGACGGCGCACGCCCTTTTGCCGGCAAAGAGGTGTTTGAACGCACTTTGAAAGCTGCCGTAAAATATGGGGCGGCCATAGCGGCGGTGCCGGTAAAAAACACTATTAAACTTATTGATGAAAACGGCTTTGTGGCCGGTACACCGCAGCGCAGCCTGCTGCGTGCAGTGCAGACGCCGCAGATTTTTAAGGCGGAACTTTTGCACCGCGCTTACGGCAATGAGAACCTGCGTGGTGCGGCAGTAACTGATGACGCTTCGCTGGTGGAGCGGTTGGGAGTAAAAGTTGCCGTTGCCGAAGGAAGTTACGAAAACATTAAAATTACCACGCCGGAAGATTTGCTTTTGGCAGAAAAAATTTGTGCAGACAGGGGAATGGCTATGCAGCAGGAAATAAAAGTTCCGCAGTTTAGGGTAGGCACAGGCTTTGATGTGCACCGCCTTACGGAAAACCGCAAACTTATTTTGTGCGGGGTTGAAGTTCCTTATGAACTTGGCCTTGACGGGCACAGCGATGCTGATGTTGCCGTGCATGCTTTAATGGATGCCCTTTTGGGGGCGGCTGCTCTTGGCGACATCGGCAGGCATTTTCCCGATACCGACGAGCGCTTTAAAGGTGCGGACAGCATGAAGCTGCTGGCACATGTCATTGCGCTTTTAAAAGAGCGATGTTGGCATGTAAACAATGCCGATGTAACAATCATTGCGCAAAGGCCTAAACTTGCCGGATTTATTCCGCAGATGCGGGCTAACCTTGCGGCGGCGCTTGAACTTGGCGAAGACGCGGTAAACGTAAAAGCTACAACAACCGAAAAGCTGGGCTTTACCGGGCGCGGTGAAGGCATTGCCGCAGAAGCCTGCGTAAGCCTGATTAAAATATGACGCATTTAACAGATTATGCTATAATATAAAAGATTAATTTTTTGGAGGAATGAGTTTGATGGCTAATGAAGTTAGAGTAAGATTTGCGCCCAGTCCTACCGGGCCTTTCCATATCGGCGGCGCACGCAGCGCACTGTTTAACTGGCTGTTTGCCCGCAAAATGGGCGGCAAAATGATTTTGCGTATTGAAGATACCGACCTTGAGCGTTCCAGCCGTGAAAGCGAAGAAAATATTAAGGCAGCTTTAAAATGGCTTGGCATGGATTGGGACGAAGGCATTGACGTAGGCGGCGAAAACGGCCCTTACCGCCAGACCGAACGCCTGGAAATTTATAAAAAATATACCGATAAACTGCTGGCAGAAGGCAAGGCATATTACTGCTACTGCACCGACGAAGAACTGGAAGCAGAACGCCAGGCTTTGCTTGCCGAAGGCAAAATGCCGCGCTACATGGGCAAATGCCGCCATTTAACGCCGGAACAGATTGAAAAATATAAAGCCGAAGGCAGAAAACCGACCGTGCGTTTTAAAGTGCCTGCCGACAAACAGATTTTAGTGCGCGACATGGTACGCGGCGATGTTGTGTTCGATTCCAACGGTATCGGCGACTTTGTTATCGTTAAATCCGATGGCATTCCGACTTATAACTATGCCGTTGTTATCGACGATTCTTTAATGCATATCACCCATGTTATCCGCGCCGAGGAACATCTTTCCAACACTCCGCGCCAGTGCCTTATTTATGACGCACTTGGCTTTGAACAGCCTACCTTCGGGCATATTTCCCTTATTCTCGGCAAGGACCACACCAAAATGTCCAAACGCCACGGTGCAACTTCCGTAGACCAGTACCGTCAGCTCGGCTATCTGCCGGAAGCCATTGACAACTTCCTGGCACTTCTTGGCTGGGCGCCTAACAGCGAACAGGAAATTTTCAGCATGGACGAGCTTGTTAAAGAGTTCAGCATGGACCATGTTGCCAAGAACCCGGCTGTATTTGATATTGACAAACTGAACTGGATTAACCAGCACTATATGCGCAAACTGAGCCGCGACGAGTTTTACGAAGCAGCCAAACCGCATATGATTAAAAAAGGCTTTATTAACGGCGAAGAATACGGCGACAAGCTGGAATGGCTGAAAGACGTTGTTGCCACCGCGCAGCAGCATGTATCCTACGCAGCACAGGCGCCGGATGATGTTGCCATGTACTTTACCGATAATTTTGATTTTGAAAATGAAGATGCCAAAAACGTGCTTTTGGCAGAAACCGTACCGGAAGTAATCCGCCTGCTGTTTGACAAACTGCCGAAGCTGGAAGTTTTGGACGGTCCTTCCGTAAAGGCAACTTTTAAGGCTATCCAGAAAGAAACCAAACTGGGCGGCAAAAACGTGTTTATGCCTATCCGCGTAGCGCTTACCGGCAACCAGCACGGGCCGGAACTTGCGGAAATGGTTCCGCTTCTGGGCCTTGCACGCACCGTAAGCCGCATTAAAAACAGCCTTGATAAAGTTGGGGTTAAGTTATATTAAGGAGCAATTACTATGGCTATTAAAGTTTATAATACGCTCACCAAAAAGAAAGAAGAATTTGTGCCTCTGCATCCCGGCAAAGCCTATATGTATGTTTGCGGCGTTACGCCGTACAACCATCCCCATATCGGCAATGCGCGCCCCTTTGTAACGTGGGACGTTATCCGCCGTTTTTTGGAGCATGAAGGCTATGATGTTCTTCATGTGCAGAATTTTACCGATGTTGACGATAAAATCATCAACACGGCGAACAAGGAAGGCGTGCAGTGGAGCGACATCTGCGGGCGTTATATTGACGCTTATTTTGAAGTAATGGATAAGCTGAACGTACGCCGCGCGCATGTTTACCCGCGCGTTTCCGAGCATATGCAGGAAATTATTAACGTAGTGCAAACCCTTATTGATAAAGGCTATGCCTATGAGCTTGACGGCGACGTATATTACAGCGTTGAAAAGTTTGACCGCTACGGCGAACTTTCCGGACGCAAGCTGGAAGATATGATGGCCGGCGCCCGCGTTGACGTTAACGACAAAAAACACAACCCGTTTGATTTTGCGCTGTGGAAAGCAGCCAAACCCGGCGAACCGTACTGGGAAAGCCCGTGGGGCAACGGACGCCCGGGCTGGCATATTGAATGCTCTGCCATGAGCATGAAATACCTTGGCGAAAGCTTTGATTTCCACGGCGGCGGCAGCGACCTTATTTTCCCGCACCACGAAAACGAAATTGCCCAGTCCGAAGGCTGCACCGGTGTGCATCCGTTTGTACGCTACTGGCTGCATAACGGCTTTATTACCGTTAACGAAGAAAAAATGTCCAAATCGCTTGGCAACTTCTTTACCGTTGCCGATATTCTGGAACATTTCGAGCCGGAAACACTGCGCTTTTTCATTCTTTCCACGCATTACCGCAGCCCGCTGGATTTCAGCGACGAGCGCCTGAAGGAAGCACAGCGCAGCCTGGCACGTTTAAAAACCGCACAGGACAATTTAAAAGAACTGGCTCAGCTTATCAGCGGCGGCCCGACGGAAACCAGCAAAGCGCTTTACGCAAAACTGGAAGAACTGCGCAGCGGTTTTATGGAAGCCATGAGCGACGATTTCAATACTGCGCTTGCCATCAGCTTTATGTTTGAACTGGCAAAAGAAATTAACATTTATCATCAGCATATCAGCACCGGCAGCGAAAAACCGGACGGCAAGCTGGTTGAAAATATGGAAAAACTGTTTGCGGAGTTCTGCGGCATTATCGGCGTATTGGAAACTTCCGCACAGCCTGCGGCAGAAAAAGATGCTTCGCTTGAAGACAAGCTGATTGAAACGGTTGTAAGCCTGCGCCAGGAAGCGCGTGCCGCTAAAAATTACGCTCAGGCCGACGCACTGCGCAATGCTTTAACAGGCCTCGGCATTGTGCTTGAGGACACTCCTCAGGGAGTACGGTGGAAAAAACAGTGAAGTTTGAACAGTATAAATTAGTGAAAGAACATGCTCTGGCAGCCGTGCAGGCTGCCGGAGTTTCTTTACCGGAAGCAGGCAGCATGAACCCAGTGCTTCTGGCGTATGTGGGCGATGTGGTTTTTTCGCTGTATGTACGCCTGCGCTTTCTGGCAGCATCAAGCCATGTGCGCGTTATACACGATTTAAGCTCCAAAGCGGTATCGGCCGTATATCAGGCCAAGGCTCTGGCAGCTTTGATGGATACGCTTAATGAGCAGGAACTAGCCGTTGTAAAACGCGGGCGCAATACAAAATCTTCCGTGCCCAAAAGTGCCAGCGTGCACGAATACCGTATGAGCACGGCTTTTGAAGCGCTTATCGGCTGGCTGTTTTTAAACAACGAAGATGAACGCCTGGAAATAATTGTGGAACAGGCTTTTAATATCATTGTTGATGATTTTAAGACAAAATGAGGTAAAATATGCAGGTAAAATTAGTAAGGCATACGCCGGAACCTGAAAAGACAGTTGCCATGAGCGCACGTCTTTGCTATTCTCCTATCGGTGCGGCGCAGCTTGAAGAAAAAATTTCTGATGAACAGGCAGCTGCCCTGGTGCGCAAACTTGTTTCAATGGGGCATTTTTCCACGCTGGAACATGTTACCTTTACCTTTGCCATTGAAGGCGTTTCGCGCGTTTTAACGCATCAGCTTGTGCGCCACCGCATTGCTTCTTATTCGCAGCAGTCGCAGCGTTATGTTAAAGAACATAATTTTGAGGTAATTATGCCTCCTTCCATTGTGGCCAAACCGGAAGCAAAAGCTGAGTTTGAAGATTTAATGCAGAAGCTGCAGGATGCCTACAATAAATTTACGGAAATGGGCATTCCGGCAGAGGACGCGCGTTATGTGCTGCCTAATGCGGCAGAAACAAAAATCGTCTGCACTTTTAATGCGCGCTCGCTGCTGAACTTTTTTAGCCTGCGCTGCTGCATGCGTGCGCAGTGGGAAATCCGCGCGCTGGCAGAAAAAATGCTGGCAGAATGCAAACGTGTTGCGCCGGTTATTTTTGAAAACGCCGGCCCGACCTGCGTAAGCGAAGGCATTTGCCGCGAAGGTGCCATGAGCTGCGGACGACTTGAAGCTATTTTAAAAGCTAAAAAAGCCGCAGAAAAAAACTAAAGGTGAAGTTATGAAAGAAGAATTTATTGCCGGAAGAAACCCCGTTGCAGAGGCTTTGCGCAGCGGCCGCGCGCTGAATAAAGTAATGGTTCAGGACGGTGCGAGGGGCGTAACGGAAATTATTGCCGCAGCCAAGGAAAAAGGTGTGGCGGTGGAATTTGTTAAAAGCGACAAACTGGATAAACTTGCACAGGGAGTGCGCCATCAGGGCGTGGTTGCTTATGCTGCGCCGGTAGAGTTTAAAACTCTGGAGGACGCGCTTAAAAAAGCTGCCGCTAAGGGCGAAGCACCGTTTTTGCTGCTGCTTGACGAACTGCAGGACCCGCAGAACCTTGGCGCGCTTATCCGTACGGCAGACGCTGCAGGCGTGCACGGCATTCTGCTGCCGAAACGCCGCAGCTGCCCGCTGAACGCCGTTGTTGCCAAAATTTCCGCCGGTGCGGTGGAATATGTGCCGGTTATACAAATAGGCAATATTGTGCAGCAGCTTAAAGATTTGAAAAAACAGGGCTTTTGGGTTGCCGGTGCCGATATGGACGGCGAACCCTACACCAAAGCCAATTTAACCGGGCCGCTGGTGCTGGTTATCGGCGCAGAAGGCAAAGGGCTCGGACGGCTTGTGAAGGAAAACTGCGACATTATCGTCAGCCTGCCGATGCAGGGCGGCGTAAATTCGCTTAATGCAGCGGCGGCGGGAGCCGTTTTGATGTATGAAGTTGTGCGCCAGCGCGGGCAAGAGGCGGCAAAAAATGCGTGAGTGGCTTATTGTTGACGGTTACAACGTAATAAACAACTGGAACGATTTTAAGAAAATCCGCAGTGAAAATTTGGAACACGCACGCGATTTGCTGCGTGAAAAAATTGCCGAATACGTAGCCTTTAAAGGATATCTGGGGCTTGTAGTGTTTGACGCGCAGGAAGTGCAGGGCAGCAGTGAAGAAGAAAACTACGGCGCTGTAACCGTTATTTATACGGATGAAGGCGAAACGGCAGATTCGTGGATTGAACGCAAAACCTATGAACTGAACAGGAACGGCGACAAGGTATTTGTTGTTACCAGCGACTACGCCGAACAGATTAATATACTCGGCAGCGGCGCTTACCGCATTTCGGCGCGTGAGTTCCGCGAAGAATACAAACGTGCCAAAAAACAGATAGAAGAAAAAGTACATGCTTCGGCAGGCGGCCTGGGGCGCAATGAACTTGGCGGAAGGCTGCATGAGCATGTGCGCGCACATTTTGAAAAACTGCGCCGCCGGTAAATTGACGCGCCCGAAAGAAATATTGTATAATTAAAGCACTTATCTTATAAAGAAATTAACGGAGGGCGTTCAGATGAGCGCAGAAACACCGACTAATCCATACAGCGCTTTTGAAAAAATGACCGATGAGGAAGTTGTTTTAAAAGCGAAGGAAGACAATGTGCTGGCTCAGGAATATTTGCTGCACAAATACCGTAAATTTGTGCGTGCCAAAGCCAGAAGTTATTTTTTAATAGGGGCGGAACGCGAGGACATCATACAGGAAGGCATGATAGGCCTTTATAAAGCAATCCGCGATTTTAAAGGGGACAAACTTTCAAGTTTCCGCGCTTTTGCGGAGCTTTGCGTAACAAGGCAGATTATTACAGCCATTAAAACGGCAACGCGGCAGAAGCATATACCGCTTAATTCGTATGTATCGCTCAATAAGCCTATTTACGAGGAAGATTCCGACCGTACGCTGATGGACGTGGTTTCGGGAGTGAAGGTTGCCAACCCCGAAGATATGATTATCAGCCGCGAGGAATTTGTCGATATCGAAAATAAAATGAACAATATTTTGAGCGACCTTGAATGGCGCGTGCTGATTAGCTATCTTGACGGCAAATCGTATCAGGAAATTGCAACCGAACTGAACCGCCATATCAAGTCCATCGACAACGCTTTGCAGAGAGTAAAACGCAAGCTTGAAAAATATATTACCAGCGAAGGCAGCGGCACCGATTTAAGCAGCGTTTATTCCGGCCTGCTTGCCATGGACCCCAGCGAGCGTTTTGCCAGCCGCAGCCTGAAAAACAAGCGCTGAGAGCGTTAATATTGAAACAGAAAATAACATCGTTTAGAAATTTCTGAATGATGTTATTTTTTTTAGAGGATTTTGCGCCTTGACAGCGAATATATTTTTTACAAAGTAAAAAGTCCGTAAAATTTAAGGGAGGTAATACAAATGAATCAGGTAGAGGAATTTGAAAAAGTAGTTGAAGAAGCTAAAAACCAGCCGGTGAAGGTGGTTGTTGTAACAGGCAAACCCGGCAGCGGCAAAAGTAAAGTTTTAAGAGAAGCGGCAGCAGACAAAAAATGGGATTATATTGATTGCCGCCTTTTGATTACCGAACAGTTTTTGGAAATTCCTCCCGCAGAACGCAGGGACAAAGCAGCTGTAATGATGGGTGAAATTCTGGATACCTATAATTCCGATGTTATTTTGCTTGACCGTCTGCAAACTTTGTTTGTTCCGGTGTTCCATATTGATATTGCCGAGCTTTTGGCAAAACTCAGTGAAAAATATGTTATTGTAACGGCATGGCCCGGATACATGGAAGACGGCAATCTCTGCTATGATAAATTTGACGGTACCGAGTCCATCCGTATCAGCGCCGAGGGCTTTACCCTCTGGAATGTAGACTGAAAGTTGTTTTATAAATAAGTGCGGGGGTTATCATGGCACAGGTAAAAGGCAGGTTAGCAGTGCTTACGGGCGGCGGTGACTGCCCGGGATTGAACGCAGTTATCAGAGCGGTTGTTAAGACTGCGCTTAAGAACGGTTACGAAATTTATGGTATAGAAAACGGATTCAATGGTTTGATTACCGGAACGATGAAACTAATGGATTATGCGTCTGTATCAGGGATTCTTCCGCGCGGAGGAACGATCTTAGGAACGACTAACCGTGATAACCCCTTCCACTTTGCCGTGGAAGAAAACGGCAAATATGTTTTTTATGATAAGCGCGATGAAGTTGTAAAAAACCTGCGTGACAGGAATATTGAAGCGCTTGTGGTTATTGGCGGGGACGGCAGCCTCAATATCGCAGCCAAGCTTGCTGCGGAATGCGATGTTAAAGTGGTGGGAGTGCCCAAGACGATTGACAATGATTTGCAGTGTACGGAGCGCACATTCGGCTTTGACACGGCAATGGCAATGGCGACAGAAGCATTGGACAGGCTGCACACAACGGCAGAATCACATCACCGCGTAATGGCTCTTGAAGTTATGGGCCGTTATGCCGGGTGGATTGCCCTGCATTCAGGAATTGCGGGCGGTGCGGATGTAATTTTGCTGCCGGAAATCCCTTACGATATAAATTCTGTGCTGAGAAAGATTGAGGAGCGCAGAAAAAGCGGTAAAAAGTTCAGTATTATTGTTGTGGCTGAAGGTGCGAAACCGATTGGAGGTGAGCTGTCCGTAGCCAGAGTAGTTGAAGGAAGTTTTGAACCCCTCCGCCTTGGCGGGGCAGGCGAAAAACTCGTACGTGAAATTGAAAATCGGACAGGAATTGAATCGCGGTGTACAGTATTAGGTTATTTACAGCGCGGCGGATCGCCTACAGCGTTTGACAGGGTGCTTTCCACCCGCTACGGTGTAGCAGCAGCCGAGGCTTGCATTCGCAAGGAATACAACGTAATGGTGTCACTGCAAGGCGACAAAATTGTAACGGAACCTATTGCTAAGGTCGCCGCACAACCACGGTTAGTCCCGTTAGACAGTGAAATTATACGCACAGGAAGGCAAATGGGTTTGTGCTTCGGTGACTGAAGCCTCGTGAAACGGATTTTTCAGCAGCAACGATATACAAGAAGGCAGCGGTTATGGACGCCGCTGCCTTTGCTTTTGCCTGTTTAAGGTTATTTTAATATTACGGTATTATATTTTTAGTTGGCGAATTGCCGGAATAATAGTATAATAAAAATATTATACTATAACTAAAGCCAATAAGGCAGAAGGCAGATGAATATGGATAATAATTTAATAGCAGTAATTATAGGCATAGTTGAAGGCGTAACGGAATTTTTGCCGGTATCATCAACCGGACATATGATAATAGTTGGCAATATGCTTGGGTTTGACGGCCCTGTTGCCGATTTGTTTGATGTATTTATTCAGCTTGGCGCAATACTTTCGGTGGTTTTTATTTACAAAGAACGCTTTGCACGCTTTTTTACAAAAGAAGGCTGGCAGCCTGATAAAGGGCTCAGCGTATGGCATGTGGCAGCCGGAATCGTACCGGTAATGGGCGTTGCTTATCTGGGGTACAGTTATATTAAAACCTACCTTTTCTCGCCGTTTACGGTAGCTGTAGGGCTTGTTCTGGGCGCTTTCTGGATGATGTTTGCCGAATACAAAACCAAAGACAGACAGCACCAGCTTGAAAATGATATTGATAAACTTACATTAAAACAGGCTGCTGTTGTCGGCGCTTTTCAGCTGCTTTCGCTGTGGCCCGGTTTTTCTCGCAGCGGCAGTACCATTGCCGGCGCTCTGCTTGTTGGTTTAAGCCGTGAGGCGGCAGCTTCCTTTGCATTTTTAATTGCCGTGCCGCTGATGTTTGCTGCCTGCCTGTATGATTTGATGAAGAACATGCACCACCTTACAGGCAGTGAATTTCAGATGCTGGCCATCGGTTTTGTAACGGCTTTTATCGTTTCTTACTTTTCCGTTTTATGGTTTTTGAAATTTTTGAACAAATATAGCTTGACAAGTTTCGCATATTATCGTATTATACTTGCTGTAGCTGCTCTTTGGTATTTCTACTTTTAAAAGATTTTGAAAAAAATCTAAAAAATAAGTAAAAATACTGTTGACAAATGGTTAAACATAATGTAGAATATCATTTGTCACTAGCGAGTGCTGGCATAGCTCAACAGGTAGAGCAGCTGACTTGTAATCAGCAGGTTGTGGGTTCAAGTCCTATTGCCAGCTCCAAAATATGGAGAGGTTCCCGAGTGGCTAAAGGGAGCAGACTGTAAATCTGCCGCGTTTCGCTTCGTTGGTTCGAATCCAACCCTCTCCACCAACTTTCATCGCGGGGTGGAGCAGTTGGTAGCTCGTCGGGCTCATAACCCGAAGGTCGTTGGTTCAAGTCCAGCCCCCGCAACCAACAAGTAGCACCGAAAAAGATATCGGGGCTGAAAACCCAGAAACCACAACGGTTTCTGGGTTTTTTCATGTCGATTTTTAAGGTGGAATTCAAAAGATATCATTTCCCCAAATCGACCTTTTGGGGGGACTTGAACTAAATTCATAGGGTTTTAGGGGCAGATTTTACGATTGATTTCGTAAGGTCTGCCCCTTTTTTTGTTTTTCTAATTGTTAAATATTTGTGTCCTTGGAGGTTGCGCATAAATTGTATGCGCAACCTCTTTTTTCGTATATAGCGCATTATGAGCGTTGATATAAATCTGATAACTAAAGGAGTGGTGTATATGATTGCAGCGTAGACAGTAACTCAAAACAAAATTCAGGAGGTAAAGAAAGATGAATGATTGGGAACGATTACACAGACAGGCTGAGAGATATAAACAGTCATATCCCCCGGGAACAAGAGTAATGCTGCTTAATATGAACGACCCATATTCTCCTGTTGAAAGCGGTATGCGCGGAACGGTTCAGAGTGTGGATGATATCGGTCAACTCCTAATGAAATGGGATAATGGCAGAGCGCTTGCGCTGATCCCCGGCGAAGACTCATTCCGTCGATTGACACAGGAAGAAATCGACCGGGAGTTACAGGAACAAGCTCAGGAACAGACTATTAACGAACAATCTATGTAAATGTGAGGTGAAGCAGAAAAACAGGACGGATGCCATATGGCAATCCCATTCATTGATTTGTGTTCGGGTATCGGCGGTTTTCATTTCGGACTCGTAAATACAGGTCATTACAGATGCGTCGGTCATGCAGAAATTGATAAGAACGCAGAAAAAGCGTATAACGCCATTTACGGAGAAGAAGGAGGTTTGAATTATGGCGATTTGCGAACAATCAATCCAAGGGAACTCCCCCACTTCGACATGCTTTGCGGCGGATTTCCTTGCCAAAGCTTCTCGGTTGCAGGACGGCGTCTCGGTTTCCGAGATACAAGAGGCACTGTCTTCTTTGAAATTGCCCGAATCCTTGCAGAAAAACGGCCTCCGTTTTTACTCTTGGAGAATGTCCTCGGTCTGTTATCGCATGACAGCGGCCGGACGCTTAATACCATCTTCTCCGCGCTTGTTGAAATGGGGTATAATCTCGAATGGATGGTGCTTAACAGCAAATACTTCGGAGTCCCCCAACAGCGAAGACGGCTGTATATTGTCGGATATCTTGATCCGAGATGTGCCGGAAAGGTATTTCCTCTCAGCGGCGGCAATGCGAAAAATCTTAAGCAACTTATCCCGGGACCGCAAGGCCAAAGAGTCTACGAAACAGACGGAATAGCCTGTACGCAGTGTGCAGGCTCAGGCGGTTGGGGCGGTAAAACCGGATTGTATTTTATCGATATGAACGCCGATCCGGTCATTACCGATGTTGCCCGATGCATAACTGCAAGACAGGATTCCGGAGTAAGCAATCACAGAGGCGAACACTCTGCGGTTCTTATCGAAGATGCGCCGAGAGCAATACTGACACCCGGCAGAGAAACTGTCCGTCAGCAGGGTCGCCGTATGAAAGAGCCGAATGAAGCCATGTTCACGATAACCGCACAGGATAAGCATGGAATTTACCATAAAGGAAGAATCCGCAAACTTATGCCTATCGAATGTTGGCGGTTGCAAGGTTTCACGGACGAACAATTCTATAAAGCACAGGCAACCGGTCTGAAAGACGGTCACCTATATAAAATGGCAGGTAACGCAGTCAGCGTACCTGTCATTTCTGCTATCGGGCAGAGACTATACGAAATAAACCACGAATTTGGAATTGTAAAGGAGTAGCCAGTATGCCTAACCATATTATAAACACTATCCGGTTGACGGGAGATCGGCAGAAAATAAGTGAACTGCTCGAATCAGTTAAGGATAACAGATTCGGAATCGGCTCTCTTGATTTCAACAAAGTCATTCCCATGCCGGAAAGTTTGCAGATTGAAACGAGTTCCTCTATGGAACGAGGTTTAAAATCCTATAAAGAGTTTGTCGACATCTGCACTTTTGATGGTGCAAATAAGGATATGGACTTACTTAATATCCCGGAAGACAAGGAAAACATCTTTCTCCGTATGCGCGAAGATGTCAAGAGAGAAGACTGGGAACTCGGCCGTCAGGCTTTCCGCAACGAAGCAATGTACGGCGCGCCAAGTTGGTACGACTGGTCAATAAAGAATTGGGGAACAAAGTGGAACTCCTATGGCTATGACAACCTTGACCGTTCGGACATTGCTGAAAATCCCGCATTTTCGTTTTACACTGCTTGGAGTGCTCCCCACCCCATTATCGAAAAACTTGCAGAAAGATATCCCGAGGTTTCATTTGAACATGAATGGGCAGATGAAGACATCGGAATGAACTGCGGCAGGAAAACCTATGAACACGGCGAGTGTACCGACACTTACTACCCCGAAGCAAAAGAAGCGGAACTATTCGCAAATAACCTTTGGGGATACGAAACCGATACTGAAATGACGGAGGAACAAACATTATGAGCATTAAGAAAATCGATAAGAATGAACTCCGTGGGTATGAAGGAAAAGAAGGTCTTATCCTTCAGGGATGCGGCGGGAATCCACAGGAGTGGGTTGACGGAATCAATGACCTTTTTACCAAAGAGGGAATCCTTCTCGACGGGACAAAATTCGGTGACGACAACTGTGCCGTCTTTGAAAATAACGGATTGACTTGTCTGCTCTATGAGTTTAACGATGATACGAAAGTTGATATCGGTAAACTTGCCATGTGGCGAATCGGAAGTCATTCGGATTTAGGCGGAACCTGGCTGTCTGATTATGTTGAAAATAAGTTGGGCGGATTCAGTCTTACAGGAACAAAGAAACCCGACTGCCCGCTTATCGGACAGAACGGTAACATCTTCAACCTTATGGGGATTGCCGCAAAAACGCTACGGCATAATGGGCTTGCAGAGCAATCAAAGGAAATGACCAGGCGCATTACAGATACCGCGCAGAGTTATGACGAGGCACTCGGTATTATAGGCAAGTTTGTCAATATAACCTCGGTTGATGATTGCAGCGAGGATATGGATGCCGGAATGGAGATGCACTATGATTGAAATGCTGTTTTTCCTCATAGGAATGGTACTCGGCGGACTTGTTACCTTTGTTATCCTCTGCTGCTTCCAACTTCATAGGATTAACCGATATGAAGCACAGCTACAAAGATTAAAAGCACAACTCTCAGTGCGGGACACAAACTAAATAAAAAAAGGAAATTGAGGCCGTTTGCGTGTGTAAACACAAGAACGGTCTGTTTTTGTATTATAACGCAACTGCCTCCCGAAAGGAGGTCGGTTATATTGTCCGGTTCTGTAAGTCCACTGCCGTGGACAGGAAGCAAAGGCTGTATTTACACAACAATCGACGCTTTCATGCCGCCCCACAAGACTTATGTGGAAGCGTGTATGGGAAGTGCTGAAGTATTTCTGAGAAAAAAGCCCGTTGAAAGAGAAATCATCAATGATTACAACGGCGATTTGGTGAAATTCTTTCGTGTATTACAGCAAAATGAGAAGCTTGCTTACCTATTGGGCCGTCTTTATCTGTCTTTCAATTCAGAAGAACTATTCAGAATAAATAAGGCAATGCTCGCCGATGTACCGAATATTCTTGATGATTTGACAGAAACCTCGGTCACAGTGGAAAAAGCCGAATGGTCGGATATCGAGAAGGCTGTCGCTTTCTTCGAAAATCAGATATTCAGCTTCTCATCTACCGGAAAAACCTTTGCCATAGCAAAAAAGGACATGACCAAACGCTTTGGCAGACTTGTTACCGCCTGCAGCAGACTCAGAAATGCCGTTATCATGCACAGAGACTACAAGGACTGCATTTCTTATGCTGCAGGCAAAGACACTTTTATTTTGCTTGACCCTCCGTACAAGGGTACGGAAAAGTACTATCAGAAAGCCAACTTCGGCAGTGACGAACACGCAAAGCTGTTTGAATTTATGTATGGCATTGATGAGAAGTATGAGGGTAATTGCAAATTCATTATTACCTACAATAACGATCCGTATATTTGCAGTCTCGCTGAAAAATACGGGTTCGATACTTTTGTGAAAGAACGATTGCACAATATGCTTCAAAGCACAAAACCTGGCGAAATGTTCGAGGAACTGCTCATTGGTAATTATGATCTGAAAAAGCAGGCAGAAGAAAACAATCATTGCATCATGAAAGAGGCTCAGCAATTATCGCTTTTCGATTATCAGTACGATTATTAAGGAGAAGGAAATGGAGTACAAAACAGAATTCACAATTTTGCTGCCGGAAAAACTGACGGCCGCGCTTGATATCAATGAGGACACCCTGTTTGAGACATATTTTGACGACGGGAAAATTAAAGTCAGAGTCATCGATGAGAGCGATTTCGAAGATGAACTCAGCAACTGTGATTTGACCGATAACGGCAAAGAGTGTGCAGAGTGTCCGAACTATTGTCGCAGTTGCGGCAGATGTTTATTTGAGCCTTAAAGGAGAGTGATACTGATGAATAGAAAGATTGTCAGAGTCCTCGGCAAACGAGGACGAATTACAATTCCGTATGAAATAAGAGTCCGCAATAAAATCGGCTATAATGATATTCTTTCTTTCGAGGAAAAGGATAAAAACACCATTATAGTCCGAAAAGAAAAATTGTGCGGTGGGTGTACTCCCGAGTGCTTTGACGAAGAAAACTCAATTTCCATTGAAGAATTTATCGACAGCCTCACACCGGAGCAGCAGCACCGTGCAACAATATATCTGAATTTACTGTGGGCGCAGAAAGAGAGTGCGTCTGTTGGCAGAACATAAACCACTGTATATCACGGCGAAAGGAGTATAAGATGCGGGTAAAAATTTATCAAATAAATCCCGAAAGGGATAATAACCGAATGAAGTTTATGTCTCTAAGCGATAGTCAGTCTCCCGATCCGTCAATCTATGATGAAGTATTTGATGCGGAAATCGATGAAAATGAACTTGAAGAAATCTACGGACGATTCAATACCGTGGGACATCCGTTGTTCAGAGGTCATTCGTTGTCGGTATCCGATGTGGTGGTAGCAAACGGAAAAGCAAGCATTTGTCAAAGTATCGGTTTCAGGGATGTTTCTTTTGATACGACCAAAACACATAAGCCGGACAATCTTATGAGAGTGGTGTATGTCGAACCGAATAAAGCACCCTATGTCGCCGAGGTTACCCATACACTTGAAGCTGAGCAAAAAGCGGTCGGCGGATATATAGAAGTTGTATATCCCGACGATAACGAAACCTGTATCATTTGCAATGAGGAAAGCAAACTGATAGGAATGGAAGGCAACCGCAGAATCGGTGACGGTTCTTCAATTATTGCAGGACCGTTTTTTATCTGCGGAACAACCGAAGAAGATTTCAGAGGACTGACTGACAATGAGGTGGACTTATATATGGATCGTTTCAAAGAACCCGAGCAAATCAGCCCGGAAGAAGTACGCGCCGATACAGGTTGTACCATTATTTTTAGTATGTAAATTAAAAACGGAGGTTAAGAATCATGGCAGCAAAAAAGCAAATCACAAAAGACAATCAGAAGCAAACCGCAGCGACGGAAAATGAAAAAGCACAGTATAAAATCCCGTTTATTACTGCGCGCATCGAAAGAATTGCGTCAGATGCAAACAGCAAAATCAAGGCAAATGCAAGCGTAACCATCGGAAATCATTTTGCTGTTCACGGCATCAAAGTTTATGACGGCGGAGAAAAAGGTCTTCAAGTCCTCTATCCCGGACATAAAGGTACGGACGGAAAGTTTTATGATGACTTTCACCCTATTACAAAGGAATCCCGCGAAACACTCAACGGATATGTTCTTGATGCCTATGAGCAGAAAATGGAACAAGCGCAGGCTGAACAGCAGACTGAATCCGAAGAACTTGACGAAGATGAAGAACCTGCTTTTGAGCAGTCAATGTAACTTGTTTTCGAAGTTTATAAAAAGTGCTGGACTTTTCACGGATTATCAGTATTCTATAGATAGAGGTGATGTCCATGAGAACAGAAAAAATGCTCGCAGCCCTCCTCGCAGGACTGATAATACTGAGCCTTACGGGGTGCGGTGCAGATAAAATAAACGACGGTAGCGAAAGCGGTGCGATCAGCACGGAAAGCAGTATAACGGCAACGGTCACGGACAGCACTTCCGAGCCGACCGCCGAGAGCAGCCTGCATGCGGGAACGGAAAGCACGACCAAATCTACGGCAGAAAAAGAAAAGGCTGAAAGCACTGCCCCTGCCGACAGCGGCAGAAAGGCAGATACCGCCAAGCCTGCGGAAACCGAGTCGCCGACAGAACCGCCGAAGCAGACAGAACCGCCGAAGGTCACAGAACCGCCGGAAAGCAAGCCCGACGAAACTCCGAAGTCTGTTGATTCTACACCAACCGAAACTGCAAAACCGGAGTCTGCAGGTCCACAGTTTGATATAAACTATTGGATTGAATTCGCAAGAAAATATGCTGAAAACATAGGTCTTGCGATAAACCCCGAAGCAGTTTCCTGTTGGGATAACCCCATAATAGCCGGACCGAACTCAAAATATCTTGAAAGAGATATAAAGGCAAGAATGAACAGATATAAAAATGTCGAAGGCTTTACGGATATTTGGGTATGGGCAGAACCGGACGAAAACGGTAATTACAGACTTTTTATAGGCTACGCTTAAAATTATAAATCTAACGGAACGCATCGTTTAACAACGGTGCGTTTTTTATTATCTGAAAGGGTGAAAATCATTGAAGAACAGTTTTCTCAGAAGAAGTGTTTCGCTTCTTCTTTCTATTTTTATCTGTCTGTCAACCATTGTTGGAGTTGCATTAACCGCATCAGCGGCGAGTACCACAGGCAAAGCCATTGTCATTGGGTATCCCCGAAATGGTGATGCCAATTACAGCACCGTAACATGGGAGCATGATGAACTGCACTATATGGGCGGTTGGATGTGTCACAAAGGAAGGCATACAACCTTCTATACAATGAATTCGTACAAGGGTAATATTTGTTACTGCATTGAACCCGGCAGACCGCTTGATACGGGATTGATATTTACGCAGAAAGGCGAAGACTTTTTCGACAACTTTCCGAAGGAGTATAACAGTACAATTTCGGCTGATGACATCAAACTGTTTCTCGGACGAATCTTGCAGTACGGATATACCGGACAAATCTCAGACTCTTGGAAATCTCAAAATGCCGAGGATGCCGATACAATGTCAAAGGCTTTCGCAACGCAGCTCCTTGTTTGGGAAACCGTTGTCGGAGAGCGTGACGAATATTTTAATCATGTGACACCCAACGGTTATAACGCCATTCTTGAACAGGTGCGCGGAGATCATCCTCTGAGAAATGGCATTATGAATTATTATAACGCCATTGCTTCTGCTGTTCAGCAGCACACAAAATTGCCGAGTTTTCTTTCAAGAACGGCTGGCAAAGCGCAAACAGTAGAACTTTCGTGGGACGGCAGCCGATATTGCGCCGAGCTTACCGATACAAACGGAGTTATCGATAATTACAATTATTCTGCTCCCGGTATGAACTGCGTTGTAAGCGGAAACAAACTCATCATAACATCAAATTCCGCACCGACAGATAAGGTTACTCTCACAGCGGAAAAGAAATCCTCACAGCGCCGTGGGCTTATTATTTGGTCTGACGGTGCATATCAGCCGGGCGGCGGAAATCAGGACACTGTCACTTTCGGTCAACAGGTTGATGACCCTGTCAAGGGATATATCAGTTTGAAAGTTTCTTACGGCAGTGCCAAAATCGTCAAGGTCAGCGAGGACGGCAAGGTGGACGGTATTACCTTCCGCATTCAGGGCAACGGCATCGACAAGACCGTTAAAACAGTAAACGGCGGCGTGATTCAGGTAGACAACCTCAAGCCCGGAGTTTACACCGTGACCGAAACCGAATATGACAAATATATTCCGCAGGAAGTTCGCCGTGTAACCGTTGTCAGCGGTCAGGTGTCTACCGTCAACTTCAGCAACAAGCTCCGCCGTGGCGACCTCACAGTCAAAAAGACTGCCGAGGACGGACTGATCGGGGGCATGAAGTTCCGCCTCTACGGAACATCGCTCTCCGGCATCGAGGTCAACGAGTATGCCGTGACCGACAAAAACGGCGTAGCAACATTCAAGGATGTGCTGATTGGCACGGGATATACCCTCGAAGAAGTCGACACTCCGACTCGCTATGTCGTACCTGAAAAGCAGACTGCCGCAATCGAGTGGAATAAGGTTACGAACAAGTCCTTTGACAATGTCCTCAAGAAGTTCAATGTCACAGTAACCAAGAGTGACAGCGAAAAGGGCTTGCCGCAGGGCGACGCATCTCTCGCAGGTGCTGTATATGGCATCTATAAAGGCAATCAGCTCATCGACACCTACACCACCGACGCAAACGGCAGTTTTACGACCAAATACTATATCTGCGGCGACGATTGGACGATTCGTGAGATCAGCCCCTCCGAGGGATATTTAATCAATACTGAAAGCCTGCACATCGGTGCGGAAGCCAAGCTGTATACCGTGGAATACAACCTTGCAAAGCCCCTCGACTCTCTTGAAAATATCATCAAGGGAAAAATCGCCGTAATTAAGCACTGCGATGACGGCGCTACCAAAATCGAAACACCCGAAGAAGGCGCCGAGTTTGAAGTGTATCTGAAATCGGCAGGCAGCTACGAAAACGCCAAGGAAACCGAACGGGATATCCTTGTATGCGACGAACACGGTTTTGCTGAAACCAAAGACTTGCCCTACGGCGAATATACCGTAAGGCAGATTAAGGGCTGGGACGGCAAAGAGCTTCTTGCGCCGTTTACCGTCTTCGTCAGCGAGGACGGACAGGTATACCGTTTTCTCATCAACAACGCGCCCTATGAGGCAATCATTGAAATCGTTAAAAAGGACGCCGAAACAGGTAAAATCATTCCTGCGGCGGGCATCGGTTTCAAGGTGCGCAACACCGACACGGGCGAATATATCGTGCAGCATATCAACTACCCGACGCCTACGGACATCGACATCTATTACACCGATGTGTCGGGCAAGCTGATGATGCCCGAAAAACTCCCTTACGGCAACTATGAGATCATCGAGCAGTGTACGGCTTACGGGTATATCCTCGACTCCGCACCCATCGCATTCAAAGTAACCGGCGAGAAAACCATTGTTACGGTCGAGAAGTTCAATATGCCGCAGAAAGGCATCATTCACATTACCAAAAGCGGTGAGATTTTCTTCTCCGCTATGGAAACGGACGGTGTATACAGCCTTGTGTTTGCGGATAAAAACCTCGCAGGGGCAACCTATGAAATTACCGCTGCCGAGGATATTATCACACCCGATGGAACTTTACGCTATGCCAAGGGCATGGTCGTTGATACGCTGACCACAGACGAAAACGGCGCAGCAGAAAGCAAGCCATTGTACCTCGGCAAGTATACCGTCAGAGAAACAAAAGCGCCCTACGGCATGGTGCTGAACAGCACGCCCAAGACCGTCGAGCTGACCTATGCAGGCGAAACCGTTGAGGTCACCGAAACCGCCGCCGAGTTCTACAATGAGCGCCAAAAGGCAGCTCTGTCCCTTGCCAAAATCCTCGGCAGGGATGAAACCTTTGACATTGGAGATAACGGAGAAATCCTCTCGGTGCAGTTCGGGCTGTACGCTGCCGAGGATCTGTTTGCCGCAGACGGCTCGGTCATTCCGAAGGACGGACTGCTTGAAATCGCAAACTGCGATGAAAACGGCAATATCACCTTCAAGACGGATATTCCCGTAGGCGCAAAGCTGTATGTTAAGGAAATTGTGACGGACAACCATTATATCCTCTCGGACGAAATATATCCCGTGACCTTCGACTACGCCGGACAGGATACCGCCCTTGTGGAGATCAAAGCAAACGGCGGCGAAGCCATCAAAAACGATATCCTCTACGGATCGGTCAAAGGACTGAAAATTGACCGTGAAACCGAGAAGCCCATCGTTGGCGCAAAGTTCGGACTTTTCCGCAGTGCCGAAACCGAGTTTACTGCCGAGAACGCACTCATTACCGCCGTATCCGGCGAGGACGGCACTTTCCTCTTTGAAAATGTTCCCTACGGCAATTGGCTCATTAAGGAGTTGCAGCCTGCCGACGGATACCTCGAAAATAATGAAATCTATCCCGTCCGCATCAGTGAGAACGGACAGACCGTCGGCATTACGGTCGTCAATGACCGCACCCCCGAAATCGGAACAAAGGCAACAGTGAACGGTGAAAAGACTGCCACTGCCGAGGGCGATATCACCATTGAGGATACCGTTTCGTATAAGCACCTCATCCCCGGTAAGGCATACACCGTCAAGGGCATCCTTATGTACAAGTCCACGGGCAAAGCATTCCTTGTCGACGGCAAGGAGTTGACCTCAGAAGTTACCTTTACGCCGGAGGAAAGTTGCGGCGAGGTTACCGTCCGCTTTACCTTTGACGGCAGCAAAATCACCAAGCAGACCGACCTTGTCGTTTTTGAAACGCTATACCGTGACGGCGTTGAACTTGCCGCTCATGCCGACATTGAGGACGGCGGTCAGACCGTGACTCTCATTCCGCCCAAGCCGGATATTCCGCAGACGGGCGACAACTCCAACCTCGGCTTTTGGATCGGACTTGGCAGTGTTGCTCTCGGCGGTGTGATTGCCTGCATTATTATGTATTGCAAGCGCAAAAAGGACGAGGATGATGAATGATGAAACGGGTGTATGTCTGCGCTCCTCTCGGTGGGAATATTGAGGAAAATCTCAAAAAGGTCAAGATATATACCGCATATGCACTGAGGTGCGGCACGGCTCCGGTCGTGCCGCATTTCTATGCTCTGTGCCTCGACGATAATGCCCCCAAAGATCGGGAAATCGGCTTGGCAGCGGGAATGTCGCTTCTGTGGCTCTGCGATGAGGTTTGGGTATTCGGAGATACCGTCACGGACGGGATGAGAGCCGAACTGAAATTCTGCAAAAGCCTCAATATCCGCATCCGATATATAACCGAAAAAGAAATTCAAAATGTGTTAGGAGGTAAAACCCTATGAAAAAGAAACCCATGAAAATCCTTTTCTCCTTTCTGCTCATGGCCGTCCTTACGACGGCATTCTCCATGACCGCATTTGCGGCCGGAGATGTGGCAGGCGCAATCGAAAGCACTTGGAACGCTGCCAAGGGACAGATTCAGACTGTTGTTAATAATGTGGTGTTTCCGGTCTGCGACATGATCCTCGCCATCCTATTTTTTGTGAAAATCGGGACGGCTTACTTCGACTACCGAAAGCACGGACAGTTTGAGTTCGCTGCCCCGTGCATTCTGTTTGCCTGCCTTATTTTCACGCTGACCGCACCGCTGTATATCTGGTCCATTATCTGATACAGCCGGATACGGAACGGAGGTGATGACTTATCTTTGACTGGTTAGGTGATATAATCTCAGGCATCGGCGACGCCATCGGAAACGCAATAGATGTAGTGGAAAGCGGTATCGCCAACGCTATCTGGAACGCCATGCTCCGTTGGATATACGAAATTATTTACGGGGCGATTGCCGACTGCTTCGAAATGATCGGCAATATGAGTGCGGAGGTCTTTGACCTCGAATGGGTGCAGGCGACCGTCAAGCTGTTTACGCTGTTCGGTTGGGGCTTGTTCGTCGCCGGCACGGTTGTCGCCGTATTCGATGTCGCCATCGAGTATCAGTGCGGCAGAGCAAACATTAAAACGACTGCGCTGAACATTTTAAAAGGCTTTTTTGCCTGCTCCCTCATCGGTGTTGTGCCGATCGAACTGTATAAATTCTGCATCAGTCTGCAAAACACCTTTTCGCACGATTTGATCGGCATTGCATCGTCGGGCATCAATTCAAGTCTTGCGGATGTCGGACTGAGTGCGCTTGTCAGACTGTTCTCGCCAAGCATAGGTACGACATTCAGCCTGCTGAATCTGCTGTGCATGATTGCCTTTGCCTATTGTGTGATCAAGATGTTTTTTGCCAATATCAAGAGGGGCGGAATCCTGCTCATTCAGATGGCGGTCGGCTCACTGTATATGTTTTCCGTGCCGAGAGGATATGCAGACGGCTTCAATCAGTGGATGAAACAAATTGCCGCACTGTGCTTGACTGCATTTTTGCAGACTACGCTGTTGTTCTTGGGGCTGATCACTTTCCCCGACAATATGCTGTTGGGGCTTGGCATTATGCTTGCGGCAAATGAAGTGCCGCGGATTGCGCAGCAGTTTGGGCTTGATTCAAGCGTTAAGGTCAACATGATGAGTGTTGTACACGCCACGACCACTGCTGTCAACCTTACGCGAACGGTGGCCAAGGTCGCAGGCAAATAAGGAGGTGCAGTATGAAAAACTATATGCAGGCAAACAGATTTTTGCAAAAATACGGTCCGGACGCATTCAAAATCATTGCCGCTTATGAGGAAGCGGCAGATATTCCGCCAAACGAGCGATATGCAAATTGGTACGGCGATTACGGTATATTCGAGCCGTCATTAAACGAGGACATGACCTATGACAAGCTCCTGTCCCGTTACAAGGTCGGGCTGAAATATCTCGGTATTATCCACGAACAGACAAAAGCAGTGTGCGGTAATTTCCTCTCGGAACAGCTTGCAGAGCATATCCGTGAGCAGCTCGGACGGCACAATGCCGACGCCGAATACCGTCCGACATCCGTTATAACTAAAATGGATACGCCGGAATTCACAAGGGATATGCTTGCAGTCGACCGAGATATGGAGGTGGACTGCGACATCGGGCATCAGATCACCTGTTATCTCGAAACATGGTTTGATGTGGACAAGAAATTTGGAACGAACACGGCAGCGGACGATGATAAGTGGCTGAATCTATATGCCAAGTACGACCCGTTCGCCGACACGCTCCGGCTTGAATTTACCGTCACGACCGCCGATTCCTGCGAGGAAGGCGAATATGTACCGACCGTTGCGGAGTCACAGCTCATCAAGGATATGATCGCCGAGAAGCTCCGTGAGGAATACGGACAGACGCCCAAGGAATTCTGCGAGGACATCGGCGGCATAGTAATCGGAGGAATGACGCAATGACACAATATATCTATCCGCAGAACTTAAAAGCCACAGCCAATCTGTGGCTTTGGAGTTTGCGGGACTTTGTAATTTTGGCGGTAGCCGCACTGTTGTCGGTTCTCGCACTTGTGCAGCTGCATATTTTCTTACCGGCCGTGGCTGTTTTATGCTACGGCTTTTTAACGATCCGCATGGACGATACCACCGTAATGGATTTCATGCGTTACGCCGTGCGGTATTTAATATCCACACAGCAATATTTTGAATGGAGATGATAATAATGAAACAGCAGAAAAAGAAAAAAGGCCGTTCGGTGCAGGAACTGCTTGGTATCCGCACCTTTACGAAATACGGTCTTTCTACCAACAAGGGCGAACTGCTCTTTTACCTTGTGTCGCCCACCAATATATCGGTGCTGTCACATACCAACATCGAGATCAAAATTCGCCATCTGATGATGGTGCTGTCGGCACTACCCGACATTGAGATCGTCTGCACCGACTCCTCGGAATGCTTCGATGACAACAAAGCCTATCTTACCGAGCGCCTTGAAGTTGAGGAAAATGCAAAGGTCAGGAAGCTCATCAAAAAGGACATTGACTTCCTTGACACCATTCAGGTGGAGATGGCGACGGCGCGGCAGTTTTTCTTTGTGGCACGCCTGAAAAACCAAAAGGAAAAGCAGGTTTTTGAAACCGCCAACCGCATCGAAAGTAAGATCGCCGGCGAGGGCTTTGAGGTACACAGGCTGAAAAAACCGGAGATCAAGCGCATTCTGGCGTTATACTTTGAAGCGAGTATGCAGGGCGAGGCCATGCCCGACATTGACGGCGAACAGTTCTACGAGGGTACAGACGATGAGGACGAGGAATAAACCCGTCCTCATATTTTTCTGCCTTCTGTTGTCGGCGGCTGCCGTCCTGGCAGGCGCAAATATCTATTCGGAGTTAAAAGAACGGCAGAAAGAAAAAGAGGACTTTGCCGCCGTCGCAGAAATCACCGAACTGCCGATGACCAAAGCTCCGGCAGAATCCGTTACGGACGCAGAAACAGAAACGAGCGCAGAGCCGACCGAGCAGCCTGCGGCAGAGCGCAATATACCGGCGCTCATTGCAGAAAATGCCGACTGCATCGGGTGGCTCTCTGTTGACGGCACAAACATCAGTTATCCCGTAATGCACACACCGTCCGATCCGCAGAAATATCTCCGCCGCAACTTCTACGGCAAGTACAGCCAAAGCGGTGTGCCGTCCATCGACGGACGATGCAGCCTTCAAAGCACTAACCTTATTATTTACGGACATAACATGAAAAACGGTACAATGTTCTCCGACCTCAAAAAATATTTAGACAGCGAGTTTTTGAACGCACACCGGACCGTAAAGTTTGAAACTGTGGACGGCATCCGTTGTTTTACCGTAACCGAAATATTGAGGACTGATATCACAGACGCTTGGTATGACCGCATTGCCGCCGAGGGCGGCAGACAACTCATCCTCTCCACCTGCTACGGATCGGGCAAGGACGGCAGGCTGCTCATTATCGCCGCAGAAAGCTAAACGGCAGAAAGGAAAATATTATGCTCAAAAGAAAACCGAAAGTATTGACGCCGGAGCAGGCAGAGGAAATCCGCACCAAGGACTTCTTCGACATGATCCTGCCCGGCACTATAAAATTTTTATCCGACCATTATATCGTCGGCGACAGCTACCGCTGTGTATGGGCGATCCGTGAGTATCCGCCCTCCACCGAGGAACAGGCGATCCTCTCACAGCTCGCCGACCGCAACGGCGTGACCCTGCGCATTTATCACCGCTTGGTGGAATCAATGGAACAGCGTAAAATCATTCAAAATGCCACTCGCCGCAATGGGCTCAAAAGCGGCGGCAACGATGTGAACGAAACCATCGAAGCCGAGGGCAATTTGCAGGATGTAATTGAACTGCTCGCCAACCTCCGAAAGAACAAAGAACCGTTGCTCCATGTGTCGGTGTTCATTGAGTTGAAAGCCAGGAGCATGGAAAAGCTCAAGGAATTGCAGAGCGACATCGCAATGGAGCTGACTCGTTCCAAAATTTCAGTCGATAGGCTGACCCTGCGGCAGAAAGAGGGCTTTCTCTCTGTTCTGCCCGTGGGCGCAAATCAGTTCGGCGCACAGTATGAACGAGTGCTGCCTGCCTCCTCGGTCGCCAACATGTATCCCTTCAACTTCTCCGGCAAAACAGATCCCCATGGCTCATATATCGGCAGAGATAAGTACGGCACGAATATCCTTGTGGACTTCGACCGCAGGGCCGAGGACAAGACTACAAGCAATATCCTCATTCTCGGAAACAGCGGACAAGGCAAGAGTTATCTTCTGAAACTTATCCTCACCAACATCCGTGAATCGGGCAAGCGCATAATCTGTCTTGACCCCGAATCGGAGTATGAGGATCTGTGCGATGCCCTCGGCGGCTGTTATATTGATTTTATGTCCGGCGAGTACACCATCAATCCGCTTGAACCCAAGGCGTGGACAGACAGCATTGAGGACATCGACGCCACAACTCCCGAAGCGTTCAAGAAAGTGACAATGCTTTCGCAGCACATTGCCTTTCTGAAGGATTTTTTTCGCAGTTACAAGGATTTTACTGATTCGCAGGTCGACACTATTGAAATCCTGCTCTCTAAGCTGTATGCCCGATTCGGCATTACCGACAGCACGGATTACAGCATGAAAAAGCCCTCGGACTTTCCCGTTATGGAGGATTTCTATAAGCTGTGCGAGGAAGAGTTTATGGGCTATGACAAAAAACGCAAATACCTCTACACCGAGGAAACGCTCCAAGAGGTCTGCCTCGGCATTCACTCTATGTGCATCGGCTCTGAAAGCAAATACTTCAACGGCCACACCAACATTACCGACTCCAACTTCCTCGTATTCGGCGTAAAAGGTCTTATGGACACCAACCGCCGACTCAAGGACTGTATGCTGTTCAATATCCTGTCCTATATGAGCAACGAACTGCTCGGCAAAGGCAGTACGGCGGCATCGGTGGATGAGCTGTACCTCTTCCTCTCGAATATGACTACAATCGAATATCTGCGTAACTGTATGAAGCGTGTGCGCAAAAAGGACTCCTCGGTCATTCTGGCAAGTCAGAATATCGAGGATTTTTTGATTCCGTCAATTCGTGAGTTCACAAAGCCGCTGTTTTCCATTCCCACGCACCAGTTCCTGTTCAACGCCGGACAGATAAACCCCAAGGAGTATATGGACGCCTTGCAGGTCGAGCCGAGCGAATTCGAGCTCATCAAGTATCCCGAACGAGGCACCTGCCTCTATCGCTGCGGCAACGAACGGTATCTGCTCCAAGTCATTGCACCCGAATACAAAGCGGCCATCTTCGGGAAAGCCGGTGGGCGCTGATTTTCGCAAGAAAGGATGTGAACGCCTATGAGCGCAACCGTTGCGGCGGCTCTCAAAAAGATAGCCGTCGCTGTTCTCACCAACAAAAAACTGCGGCGTGTCGTGCTCGGTATTATCCTCGGAATTATTATCATCATTATGATGCCGATGGTGGCAATACTCTCTATATTCAGCGGCGATATTGATATCGACACCGACCGCTTGCAGGATATCGTGATAGAGGAAATGTCCGACGAGGAAAAAGCCAAGCTGCAGACGGTCGAGGACATGATGAATGCCATCGAATCTGCCATGACCGAAAAGGGCTTTACGGCAGAAAGGACAAAAGAGGCACAAGTGCTGTACACCCTCGCCCTATATGACTATGCCAAAGCGGACGACTTTGTGGATAAGCTCGTCGGGTGCTTCGATGAGGGACAGAGCGACGAGCAACTCATCGCCGCCGTCAACGCCGCATTCGGAACGGAACTGAAAATTGAGGACTACAGTAAAATAATGAATTCCATCCGAGCAAAGGCAATCAATGTTTCAAAATTCGTCGATCCCGAAACAAAAAACAATGTTGATCTTGCGGAATGGGCAAAGCAGGCGCTGTCCCACGGGTGGGGCTATGTATACGGGACATACGGTGAGGTGCTGAACGAATCCATACTCACGACAAAAATATCGCAGTTCCCGGAACAGGTCGGCGAAAACGAGGAATTTATCCGTCAGCATTGGCTCGGCGGCCGCACCGCCGATTGCATCGGGCTTATAAAAGGCTACGCATGGTTTAATTGTGACACCGGACAGATTGAATATCGCTCCAACGGTGTTCGGGATACCGGTTCCGACCCCATGCTCGACATGGCGACTGAAAAGGGCACGATTGATACAATGCCCGACATCCCCGGCATCGCCGTATGGATGGACGGTCACATCGGCATCTATGTCGGCGACGGGCAAACGATTCATGCCGCCAACACGGAGTTGGGTGTTATTATGACGCCCCTTGCGCAGTCAGGATGGACGCATTGGCTCAAGATACCGTATATCACCTATTTGGAAAATACCGAATAAGGAAAGCTCAGTGCGGCGGGAGCGATCCTGCCGCGCTGAACATAGCTGTAGATTTTTTCACGATTCGGTGGTATAATTAATTTAACAGATCAAAATTTTAGGAGCAAAGATATGAACACTATTGTACAGCTGCTTCCTCTTGAATGCAGTGATAGAGAACAGTTTATTTCGGATAATCAGGAAGCCTTTAATTATGGTGCAATGGAAGAATTCGGCCTTAGAGATAACCACTTCGAGGAAGAGGGACAAATCATTTCACGGGATACGATTGAGCAGTCCATTGACAGCGGCGAAGCCTACCGCATCGTATGGGATGGGAAAAAAGTCGGCGGCATAGTAATCAAAGTTGACGGTGAAAAAGGCGACCTCGATCTTCTTTTTGTTTCTCCGACTGTCCATAGCAAGGGTATCGGATATGCCGCTTGGTGCGCTGTCGAAAAACTACACCCGGAAGTGAAAGTGTGGGAAACGGTCACACCGTATTTTGAGCAGCGCAATATCCATTTCTATGTTAATCGTTGCGGCTTCCACATCGTGGAGTTTTATAATAAATATCACCCGGATCCAAATGATCCGGAAATGTGCGCCGAAGAACTGGACAAGCAGTTCCCGGACGGAATGTTTCGGTTTGAAAAGGTCATTCGGTAAAACGTATTTGTTGAATTGAACATCGTATACTTAGCCACTTGGTTTTCATTTGAGAATCAAGCGGCTTTTTAATTTCGGAGGCGATGAAAAACATGATTGTAAGAGCAAAACGCAAACATAAAACTTCAGAAAGGAAAGGTCTATATGGATAAAAGTAAAATCAAGCGGCTTGCCGACTATGCCGTTCGGCAGTGCTGCGACAATTCCGATAACTGTTATTGGTCGGTTTCCTATGACGAGCTGTATCACCACTTCGGCGCAGAGGTTACCGACAGCAATGAAAACGGAAAACTGATCGAAGAAGAATTACGGCAGAGAGAGGAAATCAACGAACTCATCATGACCGAGGACGCCATCGAAATGACTTGCCATCTGAGATATTGCCCACAGTGTCAGGGCGACCCGGTGAGCCTGTTCTCCGTCCTCGGCTGTAACCTCTACGATGACCACGAAACCGAACACAACCATGAGCCTGCGAACGAATCCTCCGATGAGGACGAAACGCAGGCTCTGTCTATGTAAAGGAGAATGCCCATGGTTATAAAAGCAGACTTAAAGTGCAAACAAACGGATTTCAATCTGCCTCTGTGTCAGATTGAAAAAGTAGAAAAACTGACGCCTTCTGAATATACCAAATTCGTTTCCAATCCTCTTGGATACTATGATTTTCTCCGAGAGTTTAACGCCGAGAAGCATGAGTATTTACCCGACGGTATACCGTGCCTGCTGCTCATAAGAGAAGGACATAAAGACGGCTTTATCATTGACACAGAGGGTTATGACTACGCCCGATACACCGCCCATATTCCTAACGCCAAACAGCTTGCTATCGCTGTTCAGTATCCGAGCCTTGAAAACGCTGTGCGTGAAACTGCAATAATGGCAGACCGTATAGTTCGAGAAGCAATCGATTGTAGTAATAAAAAATACAGCATCAATACCGATGAATTACGAAACAAGTTTAGAGGTGCAGGATTCAGCGAGGAATTGATGTATGTAGCACTGAAAGACAGACCGGAAATTGAAAGCGTTGATTTCGATGGTGGCTATATGCTCTGCACTGTAAAAGATGAATATATACAGCAGGCTGATTCACGCCGAACACTGACGCAGGAAGAAGCGGATGTCATGCTTGCCAAGCACACCTTATGGCTTAATGATGCAGGTGGTATACAGGCTGATTTTTCTAACTGTTTTGTGCAGGGACTAAACCTTGCGCATAAAAACATGATGAATGTTGCTATGGATAACGCGAGGTTTGCGAACACTGACCTGCGAGGCGCGGAACTCAATTTTTCCGTTATCAATGACACGCGGTTTGAAAACTGTAACCTCGAAGATGTCACCGCCGAGGAATGCGAATTCAAGAACACGGTCTTTTCAGGATGCAAGATGTCGGGCGGCGTTTATACTCACAGCGATTTAAGCAATGCCGTAATAATTGAATGCAACATGGAACACGGTAGTTTTCAAAACTGTTGCACTGACGGCACGAATTTCTACGGCCTTAATGATTACGCGGAAATCAATATGCGCGGATGTAATTCAGACCGTGAGGATTGGCGGCGAGACGGCTTTGATCCCGAACTGACTATGTGACAGAAAGGAAAGCACAATATGAAAAAGACAACCTTCAATATTTCATTTGACGAGGACAAGGCATCCGCCCTTGTCCTTTATCTTTCGCAGAAAGGTACGACTGTCGAAACTGAACTTGAAAAAGCGCTCGACACACTTTACAGCAAAACCGTGCCTGCCGGTGTTCGTGATTTTATCGACATGAAATCCGGCACCGCTTCTCCCTCTGCCGTGCCGAAGCTGAAAAAGCCGAGGCCACCCAAAGCAGAACATACGGAAGTCAGTGAGGTAAGCGCCGATGAGTGATATTGACATTACACTGTACCTTAACAAATATCGTGTACGGGCTTTGTCAGAAGCACTCGGTGATCAGACTGCCGAAACGGTCGAAGATAAATTGGCCGAGGCGTTCGACACATTGTATCAGGAATATGTTCCCGATGAGCAGCGTGCCTCCATCGAGGCAAGGATTGAAAGAGAGGACACCGCAGAACAGGCGCGGCTGGAAGCGGCCCGACGCTTTGCGGTTTACCACATTCGTGAAAAAGGTGATGACTATCACTTCACAAGCGATCACTTCCGCTCCCCGATGCAAGCTGCGTACCGATACCACCTCTATGAGCGCGGCGAGTTATCCGCCGACCCCAAAACCTTCGCCGATGCTTTTATTGAAACGAATCCTGTCAACCTCGAATATTTCAACGAGGTCTGTTCAGACATCCATTCGGATAATCGAATCTCTGCTTTGCTCGAATTTGATTTGGATGAAGGTCGGGTCAGTGTTTACGATGGCATGGATAACGAATGGCAAACCTACTCCCTGCGTGATTTTTCCGTTGCGGCTTATAAAGCATTCCGCTCCGATTACCAAAGCGAGGAAGGGCGTCGTGAAATATTCAATAGCAGCCTTGCGGGGAAAGAACTTAGTTTTTCGGAAGAACCATCAAATGATATTACAGTATCTGATATGAAGATGTAACCGCTGTGTCTGCCCCTGTGTCGCCCTGTGAGGCAAAATGGTTGCAATCCCCGACCGAGTCCCCCATCACAACAAAACAGGCGAAATAACGGCTTTCAGGAGGTGACTGTGCAATGCGGAAAATCGGCGGTTCAGCCGTCCGATTTTACTTGCAGGAATAAGAGCCGGGGTTGCAAAGCCACCCCGACTCGGTTCACAACGGACGGCAGAGCCGACCGTTAAAGGGTTTTTCGCACTTTCACCATCGGGGTTGCAATAAACGCATTTTCAAGACTTCGGGGTCGGAATTGCGAATATGCCCCATTGTACAAGGAAACATATCGGCGTTGATGGCTCAAAAAAGGAGGTTGCGCATAAAATGTATGCGCAACCTCCTTTGCCGAAAAAGCCTTATTTTATGCGGGTTTTCAACAGAAGGAGATGATGAAAAATGGACGAAACAAAAAAGAAATTTGCTCTGTGGGCATACCCTACCACACTGGAAAAAGTGGAACGCTTGTATCAGTTGGATAACTGCCGAAGCAAATCAGAGTTTATAGAAAAGGCAGTTTTATTTTATGCCGGATATGTATGCGCAGAGGACTGTCGTGAATACTTTCCGGAAGCCATCGTCAGTACAATCCAAGGGTCGCTTGACACCTTCGAAAACAGAATGGCATCTTTGCTGTTCAAGTATGCTGTTGAACTTGCAATGACGATGCATGTATCGGCCGCAAACTTCCGTGTGGATGAAGACACACTTTCCCGGCTCAGAGGAAAGTGCGTCAATGAAGTCAAAAGACTCAACGGTAAAATTTCATTCGATGACGCTGTACGCTATCAGAAAGGTAAATAACGATGGCAAGATTTATTTTGAAGTGGAGATATATAAAAACGGGTTCGGCAAAACACAGCACGAATCTTGTAAAATATATTGCCACTCGTGAAGGCGTTGAAAAATGCGATGAATCATGGAAACATCAATCTGCGACGACGGAACAGCAGCGTCTTATCAAGCAGCTTACCGAGGACTTTCCCGATGCGGTAAATAGTTTTGAGTACCAGGACTATATCAATGCTCAAACAAAAAGCACAGCCTCGGAATTTATAAGCAGAACTATCGAAGAAAATCTCGACCTCATCGGTAAGAAAGAAAACTATGTCGGGTACATTGCTATGCGGCCGGGAGTTGAGAAACAAGGTGCTCACGGTTTGTTTTCGCAAACGGACAGACCGATAGATCTTTCTGCCGTATCAAAAGAGGTTGCGGAACACGAGGACGCGGTATGGACAACTATCATGTCTCTTCGCAGAGAGGACGCAGCGAAACTTGGTTATGATAATGCAAAGGCATGGCGTGACCTGCTTCGAGGTCAGGCAAACAAATTGGCAAAAGCCATGGGCATTCCTCTCGGCGACCTGCGTTGGTATGCAGCATTCCATAATGAGGGCAGCCATCCGCATATCCACTTAATTTCATACTCGGTAGGGAAAGAACCGTATATGACCGAGCAGGCATTACAAACATTCAAATCGGACTTTGCCCGAGAGATTTTCAAGAACGACCTTTATCACACATACCGGGACATGACCGCACACAGGAACGAACTGCGCAGAACCGGCAGAGATAAAATTGCGGAAATTGTTCAGCAGATCAATAACAGCGCATATGAAAATGAAACTGTTGTAACGATGCTTCTGGAACTGTCAAAGACGCTTGAAAATTACGAGGGCAAGACGGTCTATGGTTATATGCCCAAGGCGGCTAAGAATCTGATTAACGGTGTCATCGATGAACTCGCCAAGGATGCCCGAATTGCAGAACTCTATAATCTATGGTATGAGCAGAAAGAAAATGTTTTTCGCACCTATCAAGATACGATGCCAAAGCGCATCCCGCTATCCGCAAACAAAGAGTTCAACTCTATTAAGAATGCGGTTATCCAGGAAGCGCTCAACATCCTGCACAACAGAATTACCTTTGAGGAAGATATGCAGCTGGAAACGGAAACTCCCGAGGAAACAATGACCTATACAAGTGAAACCACCTCCAAGAGAAATCCGTGGACTAACCCCAACGATATGCATTGCCAATATATTATGGGGCGTGAACTATTGGATATTGACTCCGAGAATTTCGATCCCGAAGAAGGTGTTCGGCTGTTGACTCTTTCTGCAATGCAGGGATTTGATGTTGCAATGTATCGGCTCGGGAAACTGTACTTACAGGGTGAAGTGGTTGAGAAAAATGTTGGTGAAGCGCTCCGATGGTTTTGGAAAGCTGATGCAAAGGACAATCCCTATGCACAGTATCAGCTTGGAAAAATCTATCTTAAAGGCGAGGATGTGTCGGCAAATTATGTGACTGCACAAAGAATGTTTGAAAAGTCAGTACGCCGGGGCAATGCATACGCGATGTACTCGCTTGCAAAGATGCATCTTCAAGGCTCGGCGAAATACAGCGATATTTACTATGCCGTCCGATTGCTCTCAGAAGCAGCAAAACGGGGAAACCAATGGGCAGAGTATCAACTCGGAAAGATGTATCTCTACGGTCAGGGAGTTGATAAGGATTATGAATTCGCCGTACAGTTACTGACCTCCTCCGCAAGCAAAGGAAACGAGTATGCTCAATATATTCTTGATAACTACCATCCGTACACGCACAGTAGTTCGGCAACGGTATTGGCATCTATGCGTCTCTTGGCGAGGCTTTCGCAAATCATCCGTGATGATGCAGAGAAAAGAAATACAAACAGCCGTACCATTGACCGCAAACTCATGCGAAAGATTGAGGAAAAGAAAATGGCTCAAGGTCAAAAAATGGGCTGATAATCAAGGAAAGGAGTTGCTATGGCAAACTATATTCACTACACACAGGAACAAAAGGATCGTGCAAGGACAACCGATATTGTAGATTTATTGGAACGGCAAGGCGAACGACTGAAACGGTCAGGCAAAGAATATCAATGGCGCGACGGGTCTGAGAAGGTAACGATTCGGGGAAACCTGTGGTATCACCAGTATGAAGAAGTTGGCGGCGATGCTATAGACTTTGTCCGCAAATTCTATAATAAGAATTATCCCGAAGCAATGGAATATCTGCTTAACGGCTACGGCGGGACTCTGACTGCGGCACCGCCCATCGAGCAAAAAGAAAAAGCATTTAACCTGCCGGAGAAAAATGATAATATGCGCAGAGTATATGCTTACCTTCTCTCGCGCAGAGAAATCAGCAGGGATGTCATAAATGCATTTGCCCGTAAGCAAATGATATACGAATCGCTCCCCCATCATAACGCTGTATTCGTCGGCTATGATACTAACGGAGTAGCGCGTCATGCTCACAAGCGCGGGACAGGCTCACAAAGTACCTACAAAGGAAACGCAGACGGAAGTCATCCGGAGTACAGTTTTCACTGGAACGGTACGAGTAACAGAGTCTTTCTTTTTGAAGCTCCGATTGATATGCTGTCTTACATTACAATGAACCCGAACGGCTGGCAGCAAAATACTTATGCGGCATCCTGCTCCGTAGCAGACAGGGTGCTTTTTCAATGCCTTAAAGATAATCCGAATTTAACCGAGGTGTATTTGTGCTTTGACAGTGATACCGCAGGTCAATCAGCCGCAAAGAGAATATCGGATAAACTGTTTGCGCAAGGCTATAAATCAGAAATCCTCGTTCCGACAAAAAAGGATTGGAACGAGGATTTAATTATGCAGAAGGAAGGTGAACAAGCGTGGACGGAACAATCATACTGATTATTGTGACAACAATTATGTCCGCTGTTATCGGCGGCGTTACTCTCGCTTCTCACATCTATAATCTTAACAGTATCAAATCCAAAACCGTCGGAGACGGGCAGCATGGTACTGCACGGTTCTCAACAAACTCGGAACTGAGACAAATCTATAAATACATTCCGTATGAACCGAAAGTTTGGAGAAAGAAAGCTAAGAAGGAAAATCTCAATTTACCGCAGGGAGTGATATTGGGAGTAAAGAAAAAGAACGGAATTGATTATGCAATGGTTGATGATGACGATGTGCATACTCTTATGATCGGTGCGGCAGGCTGCGGTAAAACCGCTTTCTGGCTTTACCCCAATTTGGAATACGCCTGTGCCGCGGGCATGTCGTTTTTAACAACCGATACAAAGGGTGACCTGTATCGTAATTACGGAAATATAGCAAAGCAGTACTACGGTTACGATGTCGCTATTATCGACCTGCGCAACCCAACAAAATCGGACGGCAACAATCTTTTGCACCTCGTAAATAAGTATATGGACGAGTATAAGGCCCATCCCGAAAACATAGCACTGAAAGCAAAAGCCGAAAAATATGCAAAAATCATTGCTAAAACTCTGATATTCAGTGATGGTGATGCGGCATCTTACGGCCAAAACGCATTCTTTTATGATGCGGCCGAAGGTCTGATGACTGCGGTCATTCTCTTGATTGCCGAGTTTGCGCCGCCCGAGCAGAGGCATATTGTGTCTGTATTTAAACTGATACAGGATTTGCTTGCACCAAGCAGCGTGAAGGGAAAGAACCAATTCCAGCTCCTTATAGAAAAACTGCCGCCCGAACATAAAACGCGGTGGTTTGCCGGTGCCGCACTGAACACAAGCGACCAAGCAATGGCTTCTATCATGTCGACTGCGATGTCGCGTCTTAACGCTTTTCTTGATTCGGAACTCGAACAAATCCTTTGCTTTGATACGGCAATTGATGCCGAAAAGTTCTGTTCAAGCAAGTGTGCTATTTTTATTGTTTTACCCGAGGAAAATCCCACAACTTACTTTATGGTGTCTCTTCTTCTGCAACAGTTATACAGAGAAATACTTACCGTTGCAGACGAACACGGCGGTGTATTGAAAAACCGTGTAATGTTCTACATGGACGAGTTCGGAACTTTGCCGGCCATCAGTTCCGCCGAAATGATGTACTCTGCATCCCGTTCCCGAAAGCTGTCACTTGTCAGCATTATTCAGTCATATAAGCAGCTTGAAAAGAATTACGGAAACGAAGGCGCAGATATTATCAAGGATAACTGTCAGGTAACTATTGCAGGCGGTTTTGCGCCAACCTCCGGAACGGCTGATGAAATCTCCAAATCCCTCGGCACTCGGACTGTTATGACAGGCTCGGTCTCAAGAAGCAAAAACGATCCCTCGCAGAGCCTACAAATGACCGAAAGACCGCTCATGACCGCAGACGAACTCAAATCGATGAAGAAAGGTAACTTCATCGTTATGAAGACAGGCACTCACCCATTTGTATCAAAACTGAAACTGTTCTTCAAATGGGGTATCGAGTTTGATACAGAGAAGTACACTGTTCCCGATAAAGGTGCTCGTAAAGTATCCTATACAAACAAGGAGATTATTGAGAATAATATGCTCGAACAATATCCGGACTCCTACTATCCGCCGTCCCGCTCTGCTCGTAGGTCTGCCTCGGGCGGACAAGCCTTGTCGCAAAGCAACGAGCCTCTGTTCAGAGAACCGGAGCAGAGCGTCCGGACAGATTAAAGGCGGTGATTTTTTATGGCATATTACCGTAAATTATATGATCGAGACGAGCTTCCCTCAAGAGCGAAGCTCGTCTATATTTATCTCTACGACAGATGCGATGCGGAAAGAAAGGCATGGCCGAGCGTTAAAACCATTGCCAAAGAGTTGTCTATTTCCGATAAGACCGTCCGTCGGGCAATAAAGGACTTGGAAAAAGCGGGTCTTATCCGCAAGGAATATGCAAAGCGAAAAAACGGCTCGTTCACAAGCAACCGTTATTTTTTACTGTGATTCGCCAAGGGGATAGTCTGCTTACTATGTGTCAGTAGCCCTCTCCCATTTTGGTAGACCAAGGAAGTACCCACTCTAAGATATACTACAGCAGAAGAATAGAAGACAATAACATAAAGAACAGCAACGGTGGACAAACCTGCCGTTGCTGTTCGGTCTTTTATTGCTTATGTTTGCGATAAAACTCGACCATGAGTTTATTGAGAATGTCTTGCTGTTGTGCTGTAAGCCCCGGGCAATTGCTTGTGCCGCTCTTAAACTCGTGAATCATGGCGTGTATTATTTCTTTCTGCTCGTTTGATAATCCGTCCACAGAAACCATCTCTTCCTTGTCGATACCAACGAGGTAATCAAGCGATACATTGAAGAACACGGCAATATCAGTAAGAACCTCCAATGGTGGGATTCTTAAATTATTTTCATAAGCGCAAATCACGGACTTGCTGCGATTTATTTTCTTTCCCAACGCCGCTTGAGACATATTCCGACTCATGCGAAGTTGCTGTAATCGTATTCCGAAATCGAACAACCTGTACACCTCCTACAGTTCTCTTTCAGTAATATTTTAATATACTTGCGTTTCGTATGAGTAAGCGCTATAATAATATTGTTCCGTATTAGTAGACTTTTATTATTTTCCGTTCTCTAAAATGGAACAAGAGTTGAGAGAGGTATATGGTATGAAACTAATTTTTTGTATTGATGACAAGAGCGGCATGATGTTTTTCGGAAAAAGGCAAAGCCAGGATCAAAATCTAAGAGAATGGATACTTAACTATGCGCAAGGCTCAAAACTATGGATGAGTCCTTACTCCGCCAAACAGTTTGGAAACAACGCTTCTGTATCGGCTGATGGCGATTATATGAGCAAGGCGGAAGAAAATGATGTTTGCTTTATTGAAGATGGTTCGTATTCGACCGACAATGCGAATGAAATCGTGCTATGCAAATGGAATCGACACTATCCTGCGGATAAATTCTTTGATACTGATCTAAAAGCCTTGGGCTTCAAGAAGGCCAAGACTGAAGATATCGCCGGGACCTCACATGAGAAGATAACAATCGAAACATACAGGAGGTAACGACGATGAAAGTATCACAGAAGTTATTAGCGGTATTACTGTCTCTTGCGCTGTTGTTTTCCCTTGCCGGTTGCGGCTTGGATTCGATAGTGAGTGACAGTCCGACATCTATCTCGGATACAAGCACCGATTCTGAAAGTTCAATTATCGATGATAGTTCAGAACCTGCCGGTCTAACAGAAGCTGTCGACGAAAGCTCGGAATCCAATAAGCAAGAGGAAACCACAAGTCCGAGCAGCAAACCATCAAGTGTCAGCTCAGGATCGGCTACTCCTGTTAAGCCCGCATCTGTCGGCACCTATGCGGGAACTGCATATGTGGTTATCAATAACAATCAGCCGAATTTTTCAGCGAACGAATTAACTACAGCCGGTTACGAAAAATACTCAGACCTTGATTCGCTTGGCAGATGCGGTGTTGCGCTTGCTTCGTGCGGCAGGGATACAATGCCGGAAGCAAACGAAACCCGCGGAAGCATCAGCAGCATTAAGCCCTCCGGATGGATTCAGGCAAAATATAATGGCATCTCCGGCGGATACTTGTGGAATCGCTGTCACTTAATCGGATGGCAACTTTCCGCCGAAAATGCCAATAGAAAGAACTTGATTACCGGCACTCGATACATGAACATCGAAGGAATGCTTCCGTTTGAAAACATGGTTGCGGACTACATAAAAGAAACGAATCATCATGTCGCATACAGGGTCACCCCCATATTTGAGGGGAACAATCTTGTGTGCAGCGGTGTCCAAATCGAAGCATATTCCGTAGAGGACAACGGTGAAGGAATCTGTTTCAATGTCTATTGCTACAATGTTCAGCCGGGTATAACTATCGACTATGCGACCGGTAACAGTTCCGGACCTGCAAGTGAGAATACTTCGCAGGCAAAAGCACCTGCGCAAACCGAATCTACAACACAGCCCCCTGCCCAATCCGGCAACACTGAAACGGTATGGGTATCTGCAACGGGCAAGAAATATCATAGAAAAAGCAGTTGCAGCAATATGAAAAATCCATCGCAAATCTCAAAATCCGATGCTATAAGCCGCGGATATGAGCCTTGCAAAAAATGTTATTGACATAGTGTTGAGGGGCACTCATATGAGTGCCTCTTGCTTATTGTCGTAATTTTTCGACAACAGGCTTCAAATTATCGCTTTAGTCTCTGAATCCTGTTGAAAAAATCAGAATTCTATGATATACTATAAATTGTATAGGCGGAATTATATTTTTTCCTCCGATTTTCGTTATTTCACGGGGTGAATATGGATGTCATTGAGTTATGAAAAGCTATGGAAATTGATGAAGGAAAACAGGATGAACAAAAAGGATTTACGAATGGCTGCGGAGCTTACGACAAACACCATGAGTAAATTAAAAAACAATCAGCCTGTAAATGTAAAAGTTCTCATGAATATCTGCAAAGTGTACCACTGTGACATCGGAGATATCATGGAAGTAATTTTAGACGATTGAGGAGATAGAAAATGGCAGTAAGTGAGTATGAAGTTGAAAACCTTTTTATCGAAAGATTAGGGACTATAGGTTATCAATTTATTCAATTGAGGGACTATGCGGAAGTCAAGAAAAACTTTAAGGATCAGCTTCAGAAATTCAATAAGACCGCTATTATCGAATCAAAGGGAAATAGCGAATTGTCTGATTCTGAATTTGATCGTCTGCTGACGCAAATAGAGAATAAAACCGTTTTTGACTCAGCAAAGATTCTGCGAGATAAGCAGTTGCTTGAATTAGATAACGGAAAAACGGTTTATATTGAGTTTTTATCTAAGGATACAGAGAGAAATATCTATCAAGTGACTCACCAAGTAACAATGGATAAAGAACATCAGGGAGATGTTGTATACAAGAACCGCTATGATGTCACGGTACTTATCAATGGTCTTCCCCTTGTTCAGATCGAATTAAAACGCCCCGGTGTGGAAATCAACGAGGCTATCAATCAAATAAACCGGTATCGGCGATATTCCTTTAGAGGATTGTTCCGGTTCATTCAGTGCTTTGTTGTCTCTAATTCTATTCAAACAAAGTATTTTGCAAACGAAAATGAGACGAATGCAGACGGCACATACAAAGCAATATTAAAAAGCCTTGCTTTCTTCTGGACGGATGCAACCAACGAGCGTATCAATCAACTAAATGACTTTACGGATGACTTTTTTACAAAATTCAATATAACTGCCCTGTTAACTGATTATACGGTATTACAGGATACTCTGAAAAATATCATCATTATGCGTCCGTATCAGATTTATGCTACAAAGGCCGTTTTGCGTCGTGTTTTAGAAGAAAACCGCAACGGTTATGTTTGGCATACAACAGGCTCAGGTAAAACGCTTACTTCTTTTAAGTGCGCTTCACTCCTTAGAGATAACGGCAGAATAGATAAGGTGTTTTTCTTGGTTGATCGCAAAGACCTGGATGACCAAACCGTTGACGAATATAACTCGTTTGAAGAAAATTGTGTTGACAATACCGATTCAACCGCTGAGCTCATTAAACGCTTGAAGAACAGCGGAGAAAAAATGCTTGTTACAACCATTCAGAAACTCGCATGTGCGCTTCGCAACGATAGATACAAGCCTATCATGGAAGCCTATAAAACAAAAAAGTGCGTGTTTGTTATTGACGAATGCCACAGAAGTCAGTTTGGGAAAATGCACGGTGACATTCGCAGGAACTTCCAAAATGCAAACTTTATAGGGTTTACCGGAACACCTATATTTGAAGAAAATAAAGGCGCCACAGGTCAAACAACCGCAGATATCTTCAACGCAGGAACAATGGATTCCTGCTTACACAAGTATCTTATCAAAGAAGCTATTGCAGACGGGAATGTTTTGAAATTTTCTGTTGAATATCAGAACACTTTCAATGTCGTTACGACAAACGCAGCGGATATGACCGTACAGCGTATTGTTCACGAGCAAAGCAATAATCCGAATTTTAATCTGGAAGAATACTGCAAGCGCAATAATATTGACATTTCCAATATTTATAGTGACCAACAGCGCATTGAGTTGGTTACCAACAATATTCTGGAGCATTACGAAAAACATACGAAAATCGGGACAGACACTTATACTTCACTGTTTGCCATTCAGTCAGTTCCGCTTCTGCAAAAATACTATTCTGCCTTTAAGAAGTTGAACAAGAAAGGCCTTAAAATTGCCGCTATATTTACATACGCAGCAAACGAGGATATGGACGACGGAGCAGACACACCACAATCAAGAGAATTCTTAGAGCAGTGTATTGATGACTATAACAAAATGTTTTCTACAGACAAGGAAAAACTTGCGTTTGGTCTTGATACATTTGATGCGTATCGTAAGGATATTGCAAAACGCCTAAAGCAAAAAGAAGTTCCGCAAATTGACATTTTGCTCGTTGTAAATATGTTCTTGACGGGATTTGACTCCAAACCGCTCAATACATTGTATTTGGATAAACCGTTGTTTTGGCACTCTCTTGTACAGGCATATAGTCGAACAAACCGTATTTACAAAGAAACAAAGCAATATGGTCAGATAATTACTTTCCGAAATATAAAAGAGGAACAGGACAAGGCATTAAAGTTGTTTTCGGGTGACGGAAATCCAAATGCTTATTTGCTTGAAAACTATGATTACTATGTTGCCGAATACTCTGACAGAGTTTCAATTTTACGCAGTGTAGCGCCTTCCTATGATATTGCAGGTAGATTGCAATCAGAAGATGATCAGAGAAAGTTTATTGTGTCTTTCCGCTTGGTAGCACAAACGCTCTCCACATTAAAAACATTCTCCAAATTTGATTGGAATGACCTCGCAAATGTTTTGGACGAAGACGAGTTCTTAGGATATAAATCGTGGTATCTCTACTACTACGATTTAGCAAAGAAAGAACGCGAGAAAAATGTTAAAACGACGCTTGTTGATATAGACTTCAATATTGAACTCATTCGAACTGACAAAATCAATGTTGTTTATATCCTCAACCTGCTGAAAGATGTAATCAAGAAGGACGAAACCGAAAAGAAGCGCTCTATTGACTTGATTTTGCGCGAAATAGAGCGTTCAGATAATGAGCGGTTGAGAGCAAAACAGGATATGCTAAAGCGTTTCGTTACAGAAAAGTTTTTCAGTCTTTCACCGGACGAAGACATTGTAAAGGCGTATGAAGAATTTGAAGTTCAACAGCAAAACATGGATATCGAAATGTTTGCTGAAGACACAGGGATTGACATCGACACAATCAAATTCTTTATGTCAGAATACCAGTTCAAGCACATTATCAGTCTTGAGGATATCCGAAAGCGTCTAAGTCAGAAGGGATACGGCGTTCTTAAAACACTAAAACTATCATCCGAAATAGAAGGATTTGTAAAAGATCAGTACGAAAAATTCAGAGCCGAAGGAGTATAAAAATATGGCGACAGATATTCAACTTCATAAACAACAAGCGCAGGAGCTTTCAAATAAACTTTGGGCTATCGCAAATGATTTGCGTGGCACAATGGATGCAAGCAAATTCAAGGATTATATCCTTGGCATCATTTTCTATCGTTTTCTTTCCGAAAAGACAGAAAAGTATATGGAAGAAATCCTCAAAAATGATGGTATAACATACGCGGATGCTCTTGCTTCAAATGACGAAGAACTTCTCGCAGCTCTCGACAAGTATTCCCTCGACAACCTTGGCTACATAATTCGTCCCGAATATAGCTTTGGCTATATTGTCAATATGATTGCCAATAAATACGATGGAAAAGTATTTTCGGTTGATTATCTCGAAAAAGCAATTGCATCTATTCAGCAATCCACTCTTGGCCAGAAATCGGAAGCCGCATTTGACGGAATTTTCGATGCTATGGATTTGAAGGATAAAGATTTAGGCAAAGAAGTCTCTGACCGCACAAAACAAATTGCGAAAGTCATTAATCGGGTAAACGATATTGAGTTTTCTTACGATGATGCGCAGTTTGATGTCCTCGGGACAGCCTATATGATTTTGATAGGTCTTTTTGCCTCTGACAGCGGCAAAAAGGGTGGTGAGTTCTTTACCCCGAGTGCTGTTTCAGAACTTTGCAGTAAACTTGCTACTGTCGGTCTGAAATCCGTAAAAAATGTGTGCGATCCTACATGCGGTTCTGCCTCTATGCTTTTGGAAGTTCGTAAGGCTGTTATAGCCAACGGTGGAACGGCCGAACACGCAGTTGGGCATTACTATGGACAGGAACTTAACGGGACAACATATAACCTTGCTCGTATGAATATGTTGATGCACGATGTCCCCTATCAATATTTCAATCTTTTCAATGATAACACTCTTGAAAAGGATAACTTCGGGGCAACTAAGTTTACTGTCCAGGTTGCAAATCCTCCATACTCTGCAAAATGGTCTGCCTCATCCTCCTTCCTTGACGATCCTCGCTTTAGCGGCGCAGGCAAACTTGCTCCGTCGAGTAAAGCGGATTTTGCATTTGTTGAGCATATGGTTTACCATATGGATGATGACGGTCGTATTGCCGTTTTACTTCCGCACGGTGTTTTGTTCCGTAGCGGAAGTGAGGATACGATTCGCAGGTATTTAATTAAGGATCTGAATGTACTCGACGCCGTAATTGGTTTACCGGCAAACCTTTTCCACGGCACGGGCATCCCTGTTTGCTGCCTTGTTCTTCGAAAATATCGCAATGGCAATGCGGGGAATGTATGCTTTATCGACGCAAGTAAGTATTATACCCCTGGCAAAAACATGAACCAACTCTCTGCCGAGGATATAGATCGTATTGTAAATGCTTATGTTGAGCGTAAAGACATCGATAAATTCTGTCATGTGGCTGAGATGAGTGAAATCGAGGAAAACGATTTCAATTTAAACATTCCGCGGTATGTCGATACCTTTGAAGAAGAACCGGAAATTGATATAAAGGCAGTTATGGCTGAAATAAAAGAACTCGAAAGCCAACGCGCAAGCCTTGATGATGAGATTAACAAGTATCTAAAAGAACTCGGAATATTGGAGGACTAATTAGTATGAAAAGTGATAAAACAACCCCTAATGTTCCAACTTTGAGATTTCCCAATTACAACGGTGAATGGCAAAAAACAGTCATGGGGAAAGTATGCTCTTTTCGAAAAGGCTATGGTATTGCGAAAGACGACCTTTCGAGTGACGGAACTCCATGCATTCTGTATGGCGAATTATACACCACCTATAAAACAGCAATAGCAAAGACTATAAAAAGCAAAACAAGCATCCAATCCAAATCCTTAGTTTACAGTCAGAAAGATGATGTAATCATTCCTTGCTCGGGTGAAACTGCAGAAGACATTGCAACATCTATTTGCGTCCCTTATGACGGCGTGCTACTCGGTGGCGATTTAACTATCGTTCATAGTGATTTAGATGGTGCTTTTTTGAGTAATCAAATCAATTCAGTTAGAAAATATGATATTGCGCGTATCGCCCAGGGAAAATCTATTGTTCATTTGCAAGCGGATGAACTCAAAAAAATCTTTATTTTCTATCCGTCTATACAGGAGCAGCGCAAAATATCTGCTTTTATCGATAAAATCGATGAGCGCATCGAGATACAAAACAAAATCATTGAGGATTTGAAAGTCCTAAAGAAAGAACTTTGTAATAGGGCCTTCAGCAAAGGTAGCGCTGTTCGACTTGGTGAGCTCATCGAAGAAGTTACCGTCCGGAACAAATCAAACGCTTGTGACAATGTCTTATCAGTAAGCAATAAAATGGGGTTTATTAAACAATCCGAGCAGTTTGAAGATAGAACAATTGCGAGCGAAAATAAAAGCAGTTATAAAGTTGTCACTAAAGGGTGCTTTGCGTACAATCCGGCAAGAATTAATGTGGGTTCAATCGCCCTATTATCATCACATAGCATGGGCATAATAAGCCCAATGTATGTGTGTTTTAAAGCAAAAAATGTTCTTGATTCAACATATCTGAGTTTCTACTACCAATCCGATTTCTTTGCCAGAGAGTTGCAGAAAAAATTAGAGGGTAGTGTTCGACAGTGTTTAACATATGAAAATATGCGCGAAATCATTATCCCATATGTGAATATCGAAAGACAAAGGGAAATCGCTACAACGCTAAATAGATTTACAATGTTGATTGCAACCGAGGAAAAGTGCCTAAAAGCGTTGCAAAAGCAGAAATCATATTTTCTCAACGCCATGTTTATATAAACATGACGTTGAGAAAGAATCTTCGCTGATTCTGTAGAGAACTCAAAAAAGCCGTTTCTAACTCTATTTTTCTCTGAATGCATTGCATTTCGTTAGCAAATTCCACTTGTTCCTCGTATGCCGGTATGTGTGTTTCATACGATAAAAAATCTTCCGGAGACACAGCCATTCTTTCATAAACAGTGCCTTGTTCGTACCGTCTGATTCTCCCTATAAAGTTTGAATTCGTTAAGAAAAGTTCTATGTAGGCAGGACAAACATTATCGGATATTTCAAATGTCACATATATCGGCGAGAATATCAAATCTCCATAGGTGTTACGGCATATTACTCCGAACTTCAAATTCGCCGGATTATAACAAATATCGTTTAAATGCGTTACTTTGTACTGTTTATCTTCGTTTTTTACAAGGAAGTCCCTATCGTAACGCTCCGTTTTTGGCGCAACACCCTCTTTTGACAGAGTACCGTGAGTATAAGTGCCATCTTTGCTACAATACTCTTTTCGTTCAGTCAAAATTTCTTTGAGTGCAATATATTGGAGCGAAGTATCACGAAGAACCGATTTGAAATGGTCATTGCAAAGTTCTTTCAATGGCGAAAACAAATCTCTAATTAAAGGGCTTTGCGATATGATTTTCAGACATAACAAATCAGTAAGCCTGTCAGACTTGGTGAAATGTAAGACTTCTGCATTGCAAGAAAATACGGTATCTACCTGTCACCGTGGTGAATATAAGGTTCTTGGTGCAAGTGGAGCAATCGCAGCTATTGATACGTATCAGTTTGAAGAGAGCGGGATTTTGGTATTGAAAGACGGTTCGAAAGCAGGAAAGATTCAATTTGCGCAGGGGAAATACTCTGTGGTTGGAACATCAGTTGTACTGATCCCCAATGAAGCATGCGATGCAAGGTATCTCTACTTTGCAATGTCGTCAATTGATTTTGAAAAATACAAGGTCGGCTCCGGCATTCCGCACATATATTTCAAAGATTATTCTAACGAGCGTATCTATTATCCCGAAAAAGCGTTGCGAAAAAAGATTATAAAAACACTTGATTTCTATGAAACAAGGGTTGAAATAGAAAGAGAAATGCTTTCTGCTATGCAAAAGCAAAAAGCATTTCTCTTACAGTCGATGTTTATATAAAGAGTTTTGATAAGAGATATGCTTTTAAGTCCACGAGAAGTGAAAGCATATCTTTTTCGTTATTGAGCCTTTTTTCAATAGAATTTATTGTTTCTACCAACTTCGAGTGATTTGACTGAAACGGTATTTCGATATTTCGAATGGTTTCTGCATTGATATTACTTTGCGTCCCGGTTTCTATATGTCTATGAATTTTCGTGTCTCTAAAAAAATTCAGATAATAATAGATATACTCTATCATTCTACAATCTTTTAGCACCATTGAAAACATTGCTTGACTTGTGGCTAATGGAACAGTATTTATACATACTAATCCGACAGAAGCATACATTGAAAAAATAAGACTATTTGACGGAACGATCCACGCCGACGAGTCTTCTATTCCGCTCTCGTTGATGTGTTTTTCAGTATGGCTCACATATTTCCCTTGCTTTGTAATATCAGATATGCTTAAAAACGGGATGTCTCCATTATAGTATCGTGCAACCGTAGAAGACGGAGTTCCACCTGCTTTTCCTTTAATTATTAAATCCTTTATTTTGATAGCATAGTCCGCAGGCTTAGAAAAGAATTCGTGATAAATCCCTTTAATTAGGGTTTCATAATTGCTAATGATTTTGTTTTGTATCTCGATGCGTCTCGTGATAGCATTAAAAACCCGAGCT